>ERZ808051.329-NODE-329-length-57541-cov-5.795942_pt1 | contig 57541 bp, 47 predicted proteins | sample MGYA00380199_ERZ808051 | MGnify/ENA primary metagenome ERZ808051 (study PRJEB31490, sample SAMN06133391) | mouse gut metagenome | isolation source: J11 | host: mice | place: China: Chengdu | collected 2015-05 ... | reverse complement strand
AGAGTGAAAAATGCTTATGAAAACAAGTTTTCAACGCTTTTTTCGCTCTAAATCTTCGCATGGCTGAACTGTTACGCATAACTTATGATTATAGAAGATATGAAAATAAAATACTTGCATTTTAGAAAGAAGTTTGTATAATAAGATATAACATTGAGGGGAAGGAGACGCAAATATGATGACAGGTCTGGTTCTATTCGCAGTTGTGATTCGAATTATTGTCAGCATTATCGTCGTGCACGGGAATGCTTATTTGCGTTATGCTGAACCTGAGGTTATTTAACTGTGACATGTCTCAAAAATGTTTGAGGAATGAAATAGAAGCCTTGCAGCAGAACGCTGTAAGGTTTTTTTGTTTCATTAGAAATACAAACCAAAGGATAGGGGAATTTTTATGAAAATGAACGGTGCGCGAATTCTGGTGGAAGAGTTGATTCACCAGGGAGTGAAGGTAATCTTTGGCTATCCGGGCGGCTCAGTTCTCAATATTTATGATGAACTTTATCTGGCTTCCGACAGAATCCAACACGTCCTGACAGCCCATGAACAGGGGGCGGCCCATGCGGCGGACGGATATGCAAGGGCCAGCGGACGGACAGGAGTGGTTCTGGCCACCAGCGGGCCGGGAGCCACAAATCTTGTAACCGGAATTGCAAACGCTTATCTGGATTCTGTTCCCATGGTGGCTATTACAGGGAACGTCGCGGTGAAGAATCTGGGAAAGGATTCCTTTCAGGAGGTTGATATTGTAGGGGTCACTCAGCCGGTGGTAAAGCACAATTTCATGGTCCGGGATGTGAGAGATTTGCAGAAAACCATAATTGAGGCTTTTGAGATTGCCAACACAGGCAGAAAAGGTCCGGTTCTCATTGATATTCCAAAGGATGTGCAGATTAACGAGTGTGAGTATGTGGAAGATATGAAGGTGCCGTCCATAGCCAGGAAATGGCCCGGGAGCACCAATAATATGGAAGAATTTCTGGCCATGGTAAAGAAAGCAAAGAAGCCCTTTATCTATGCAGGAGGAGGTGTGGTTGCCTCCTGCGCGGAAGAAGAGGTTTTAGAGCTGTCCAGGCGTCTGGATGCGCCGGTGGGGCTGAGCATGATGGGACTCACTTCCGTTCCGGCTTCTTATCCCTTAAATCTGGGAATGTGCGGAATGCATGGAAAATATGCTTCCATCAAGGCCCAGTCGGAATGCGACCTGCTTTTGGCCATCGGCGTGAGATTCTCAGACCGTGCCACAGGGGATTTGGATGAATATACAAAGAAATGTATGACCGTTCATATTGACATCGACCGTGCGGAAATCGGGAAAAATGTAAGCCCGGATATGAGCATGTGGGGAGATGTGAAGGAAACGCTGACAGAAATTCTCGCGGTGACTCCAAAATATGAGCATCCGGAGTGGGTTGCCCAGGTGGAGGAGTATAAAAGTGCGGCAGTGCTTCCTGCGCCGAAGGAGTTCGGGCCTCAGACCATTATTGAGGAGGTGAACCGCCGCAGCAATCCGGATACGGTTGTGGCCACCGATGTGGGCCAGCATCAGATGTGGACCATGCAGTATTACCAGTTTGAAAAGCCCAAGACACTTCTTACCTCCGGGGGACTTGGAACCATGGGATATGGCCTTGGCGCTGCTATCGGCGGCTGTATCGCCAATGGAAGGAAACGTACAGTACTTTTCACAGGAGACGGCAGTTTCGGCATGAATCTGAATGAAATGGTGACGGCTGTGAAGCAGCAGCTCCCAGTTACTGTTGTGATCATGAACAACGATGTGTTAGGCATGGTAAGACAGTGGCAGACTATCTTCTATGACTGTCATTATTCCCAGACGACTCTGGATCGGAGCACCGACTTTCCGGCTCTTGCCAGAGCTTTCGGAGCCGAAGGTTTTGCCGCTTTTACCATGAATGATTTAAAGGCGGCCCTGGATGTGGCCGAAAAGGCAGCAGGTCCCGTTCTTATTGACTGCCACATCGACATGGATGAAAAGGTTTTGCCAATGATTCCGCCGGGACGTTCCGTTAAGGATATGATTGTGAAAGGATAAGAAAGTATGGAAGAGAGATTCGCAGTAGGTTTGATTGTAAACAACCGCTTTGGCGTTTTGAACCGTATCGCCGGACTGTATGCAAAGCGCTGTTATAATATTGATGCCCTTTCCGTAGGCGAGACAGAAAACCCGGAATATTCCAGAATAACCATTGTTTCCACCGGGGACGAATATATGAAGGACCAGGTTGTGAGGCAGCTGGAAAAGCTTATTGATGTCAAATCCGTAACGCTGCTGGAGCCTGAAAATGCAGCTTTTGCCCAGCATATGTTTATTAAAATGCATCTGACAGGAACCCAGAGAGGCTCCTCAAAACATCAGGTTCTGGACCTTATCAATAAATACGGCGGAAAGGTCATCGACTTTGGCGAGGAGCACCTGACAGCGGAAATTACCGGTGATAAAGATAAAGTGCACTCCTTCATTGACAAAGTAAGAGACTTTGGAATCCTGGAGCTTAGCCGGTCGGGAGATATCGCCATTGGCTTGGGCGCTGAAAACACATTAAGAGTTACAAATAATTTTTAAAAATAAAGGAGAAAAAAATCATGGCAACGATGTATTATGAGAGAGACTGCAATCTGTCACTTCTGGACGGCAAGAAGATCGCCGTTGTGGGATACGGTTCCCAGGGACATGCCCATGCGCTGAACTTAAGAGATTCCGGCTGCGATGTTATCATCGGTCTTTATGAGGGCTCCAGGTCCGCAGCAAAGGCAAAGGAGGACGGCTTCACCGTTATGAATACCGCCGATGCCGTTAAAGCTGCCGACATCATCATGATTCTTGTAAATGATGAGAAACAGGCTGCTCTTTACAGAAACGACATTAAGGACTATATTACCGATGGCAAAACTCTGTGCTTTGCACACGGTTTCAATATCCATTTCAAACAGATTGTTCCGCCGGCCGGCGTAAATGTAATCATGATCGCACCCAAAGGGCCGGGACATACAGTTCGTTCCCAGTATGTTGCGGGCAAGGGCGTTCCCTGTCTGGTAGCTGTTGAGCAGGACCCGAGCGGTAACTCCATGGAAGTAGCCAAAGCATACGCTGCAGGCATCGGCGGCGCAAGGGGCGGTATCCTTGAGACGACCTTCAAGGAAGAGACGGAGACAGACCTTTTCGGTGAGCAGGCAGTTCTCTGCGGCGGCGTAACGGCTCTGATGGAAGCCGGCTTCAACACGCTGGTGGAGGCTGGTTATAAACCGGAAAACGCTTATTTTGAATGTATCCATGAGATGAAATTAATCGTTGACCTGATCTTTAACGCAGGTTTTGAAGGAATGCGCTATTCCATTTCCGATACTGCTGAATACGGTGATTACTGCACAGGTTCCAGAATCATCACAGACGCTGTAAAAGCCGAGATGAAGCAGGTATTAAAAGAAATTCAGGACGGTACTTTTGCTAAGAACTGGATCCTTGAAAATCAGGTTGGCAGAACCTGCTTCAACGCAAAAAGAAAAGCGGCCGCCGAGACCCTTGCGTCCCAGACCGGCCGTGAGTTAAGAGCAAAAATGGGCTGGAAACAAACCCAAAACCTGGACGAGGCGAAATAGCCGCAAAAGCCATGAGCAGTGCACAGACCGGAGAGCAACTTGCCGCGTCATGCCAGCATGAAAGCGGCAAGGGGTTCTCCGGTCTGTATAGGGCGAAGCCCGCGCACGAGCGGCCAAAGGCCGCGAGTCCGCGCACTGCGGATTCAGCGAGTCCGTATCCCCAAAATCCGTTCCCTAATCCATAATCCCCCTGGAGGAAATAATATGAATTCTGATAAAGTAAAGCTGGGTGTGGAGCATGCGCCGCACCGGTCCCTTTTAAAAGCAGATGGTTACAGCGACGAGCAGATGAGACGTCCGTTTGTGGGCGTGGTCAACTCTTTCAATGAAATCGCACCGGGCCATGTACATTTACAGACCATTGCCAGAGCCGTAAAGGACGGTGTCCTTGCAGCAGGCGGAACCCCCATGGAGTTCAATACCATCGGTGTCTGCGACGGTATTGCCATGGGTCATGAAGGCATGCATTTCTCCTTAAGCTCCCGTGAGCTGATTGCTGATACCATCGAGTGCATGGTAAAAGGCCATTGCTTTGATGCTCTTGTATTTATCCCCAACTGTGACAAAATTGTACCAGGCATGCTGATGGCTGCTTTAAGGCTGAATCTGCCGTGTATTTTTGTATCCGGCGGCCCCATGCTGTCCATCGGCCAGAGAGACTTAAATTCCGTATTCGAGGCCGTGGGAGCAAGAAAAGCCAACTTAATCGACGACGATGAGCTCGCGGAAATCGAAGGAAGCAGCTGTCCCGGCTGCGGTTCCTGCTCCGGCATGTTCACTGCCAATTCCATGAACTGCCTGACAGAGGTCCTGGGCCTTGGCCTTCCGGGAAACGGAACGATTCCGGCCGTATATGCGGAGCGTACCCGCCTGGCAAAGAACGCAGGCATGCAGGTCATGAAGCTTCTTGAGAGGAATATCCGTCCGAGAGATATTATCAATGCAAAATCCTTCGAGAATGCTCTGACTGCCGATATGGCGTTAGGCTGTTCCACAAACTCTGCTCTCCATCTTCCGGCCATTGCCCACGAGGCAGGAATTGAGTTCAATCTTCATATGATCAATGACATCAGTGAGCGTACTCCGAATCTGTGCCATCTGGCGCCGGCCGGCCATCACCACATGCAGGATTTAATGCAGGCGGGCGGTATTTCGGCCGTATTAAAACAGCTTCTGGATGCGGGAATGATTCATGGTGACTGTCTGACCGTGACCGGAAAAACCGTTGCCGAGAATGTGGCCAAAGCAGTAAACCGCAATGAAGAGGTAATCCGTCCCATGTCCAATCCCTATTCCAGGACAGGCGGCCTTGCCGTATTGTTTGGAAATCTGGCTCCCAACGGCGCAATTGTGAAACGCTCTGCCGTTAAGCCGGAGATGCTTGTTAATACCGGAACCTCCAGATGCTTTGATTCTGAGGAAGAGGCCATTGCCGCCATTTATGACGGGAAGATCGTTTCCGGAGATGTGGTGGTGATCCGGTATGAGGGACCGTCCGGCGGTCCGGGTATGAGAGAAATGCTTTCTCCCACATCTGCAATCGCGGGAATGAAGTTAGATACCACTGTCGCCCTTTTGACGGACGGAAGATTTTCAGGCGCATCCCGTGGCGCAGCGATTGGGCATATCTCTCCGGAAGCGGCAGCAGGCGGCCCCATTGCCTATGTAAAGGACGGTGACAGGATCGCTATTGATATCCCCAACTATACCATTAAGCTCCTTGTTTCTGATGAGGAAATGGAGGAGAGAAAGAAGACCATGAAGTTAAGAGAACCAAAGAAACTGACCGGATATCTGAAACGGTATGCGAGAAACGTTTCTTCCGCAGACAAGGGAGCAATTGTAGAATAGATGAACCGGATTATTTCAAATCTGCTGGTATATGGACAGCTGCCAGAGGACTCTATCCTCTGGCAGCTTGCCGATATCTGTGAAAAATTAAAAAGCGGAACAGAATCCAGGGAAACCCTGAGGACAAGAGTGTTCGGTCAGGTGAAAAATCTTCTGACAGTGGCCACAGATTATGCTTTCGATAAGAATCTGTGGCATAATTACCTGACCTTTCTTTTGATAACAAATGAAAATCCTTTTAGTCTTGTATGCGAAAAGATGGGCGCCCAGGAGGGTACTGTGAACTGCTTTGTAAAGCATGATTTTGAAACCTTTATGAAGTTGTTTGAGTATGATTTTTCCTGGCTGGAAGAAGAGCTTTCCGTGGACTGCTTTACCCATCTGACCCACTATAAGGCAATCCGCAAAAAAGAGCTGATGTACAATAAAAATGTCAGTGAAAAGGTCCGCACATTAAGCGAAAAGCTTGAAACAGCCAGGGATTCCGAGGAATTCTTCCGGCATGTGACAGACTTTTACAGGGATTATGGCGTGGGAATGTTTGGTTTAAATAAGGCTTTCCGGATTAAAGGAAACGAAGATGGCTCCATTGAATTTTTGCCGATCAACAATATGGATACGGTGATGCTGGATGATTTGATCGGCTATGAGCTCCAGAAGCAAAAGCTGGTTGAAAATACCCGGGCATTTGTGGAAGGCAAGGCCGCCAATAATGTACTTCTTTTCGGTGACAGCGGAACCGGAAAGTCCACCAGTATCAAAGCTATTGTAAATCAGTTTTACCCACAGGGCCTCAGAATGATTGAGATTTACAAACATCAGTTTAAAAATCTCTCTGCTGTTATTGCCCGGATCAAGAACCGCAATTACAAATTTGTTATTTATATGGATGATCTTTCTTTTGAAGAATTTGAGGTGGAATATAAATTTTTAAAGGCAGTCATTGAAGGCGGGGTGGAGACAAAACCGGATAATGTGCTGATTTATGCCACCTCCAACCGAAGACATCTGATTAAAGAGACTTTAAGCGACAGAAATGACATGGAACATGGCGAGGACATGCACCGTTCCGACACCATGGAGGAAAAACTGTCCTTAGTGAACCGTTTCGGCCTTTCCATATTTTACGCGAAACCTGATAAAAATGGCTTTAACGACATGGCCGTAAAGCTTGCAAGGCGGGCGGGAATCACCGAAGAGGAGATGTCTGATGAGGAAATCTGCTATGAGGCCAACCGGTTTGAAATGCGTGGCGGCGGCCTTTCCGGGCGGACGGCCCAGCAGTTCGCAAATTATCTTCTGACTGTCAAATAGTAAACGATCCCGGGCAGATTTTTGGACCGGGATTTTTTCATTTGTCAATTCCTGTCGGAATTTGCGGCCGAATTGCGTTGCGCCACTCTCCATACTGAGACTATAATTGAGATATTCGTATCCCGGGTTTTGGGAAAAAATGGAAAACCGGAGCGAGGCATCATTTATTGTGACAGTTCAGGAGGAGAAATATGGCAGAACTTTCGATTGCGATTGCGGATGATAACAGACAGACCTTAAATCTGTTGGGTGAAATACTGGAGAAAGAAGAAGGCATTCATGTTGTGGGAAAGGCGGATAATGGCGAAGATGCCTACAAGATGATTGTAAAAACTAACCCGGATATTGTTCTTATGGACGTAATTATGCCGAGACTGGATGGAATTTCCGTGATGGAAAAGGTCAAAAATAACACGCAGATGAAAGGAAGCCCGTCATTTATCATGGTAAGCGCCGCCAGCAGCCAGAATGTGACAGAAGATGCCTTTTGCTTTGGGGCCAACTATTATATCATGAAGCCCTTCAGCAAGGACGATGTTCTGGATAAAATCCGAAGAGTGAGCAGCGGATGTGAAAAAAATGGTTCCGGAAATTCACGAAACAGAAGGGTGATACAGCCCTATATGGATAAGACGGCTTACATGGAGCAGAATCTGGAAACAGACGTGACCCAGATGCTGCATGAAATCGGAATCCCCGCACATATTAAAGGATACCAGTATCTGAGGGATGCCATCATCATGTCAGTGCAGGATTCGGAAATGCTGTCTTCGGTGACCAAGATTTTATATCCCACCATTGCAAAGAAGCACCAGACTACGCCAAGCCGTGTGGAAAGAGCCATCCGACATGCCATTGAGGTGGCCTGGAGCAGGGGAAAAATGGACACCATCAATGCGCTGTTCGGATACACTGTCAGCGGTGGAAAGGGAAAGCCGACCAATTCAGAATTTGTTGCGCTGATTGCTGATAAAATCAGGCTGGATTACAAAAGAATTTAAAAAAATGATGGACCTACTTTCTTAATTTAGCGAGATGTGTTATACTGAATATAATCGTAAAGGCTATTTAAGGTTACAGTTCGCGGGGCAGGGAAAACCGGACGAAAAATAGACGTCAAGCTTGCTTGTAAGACGATTTTCGCCCGGTTTTCCACATTGGGCGGCCGCCCGATGCTTCTTGTCCGCGTGCCGCGGACAAAAAGATGGCCCTCGAGAACAGTAACATTTAAACGGAAGGATGGGTTCAGAATGAAGAAAGTTTTGTTTGTTGCTTCGGAAGCAGTTCCTTTTATTAAAACGGGCGGTCTGGCAGACGTTGTAGGCTCCCTGCCGAAATGCTTTGACAAAAAGTATTTCGATGTACGGGTTATGATACCGAAATATCTTTGTATTAAGGAACAGTTTCGTAATGAAATGACATACCTAGGCCATTTTTATATGGATTATCTGGGACAGAGCCGTTATGTGGGAATCCTTCAGTACGTGTATGAGGGGATTACCTTCTACTTTATTGATAATGAGAGCTATTTCTGGGGATATAAGCCCTATGGTGACTGGTTCTATGATCTGGAGAAGTTTTCCTTCTTCTCGCAGGCGGCGTTATCTGCTCTTCCCGTTATCGGCTGGAAGCCGGATGTGGTACATTGCCATGACTGGCAGACAGGCCTGATACCCGTATACTTAAAGGGGCGTTTCCATGACGGGGAATTTTTCAGGGACATGAAGTCTGTTATGACGATCCATAACCTGAAATTCCAGGGTGTGTGGGATGTGAAAACCATCCAGAGATTTTCCGGACTTCCGGATTATTATTTTACTCCGGATAAACTGGAGGCATATAAAGACGGAAATATGCTAAAAGGCGGTCTGGTTTATGCAGACGCTATTACAACCGTAAGCAATACCTATGCGGATGAGATCAAGACTCCGTTCTATGGAGAAGGTCTGGACGGACTGATGCGTGCCCGTGCCAATGATCTGCGCGGAATTGTAAACGGGATTGACTATGACGACTTCAATCCGGAAACGGATACATTCATCGCACAGAATTACAATGCAAGAAATTTCCGCAAGGAAAAAATAAAAAATAAGCGTGCGCTTCAGGAAGAACTGGGACTTGCAAGAGATGATAAGAAATTCATGATCGGCATCGTGTCCCGGCTGACAGATCAGAAAGGCCTGGATTTGATTCAGTGCGTTATGGATGAAATCTGTACAAAGGATGTACAGCTGGTAGTTCTGGGAACAGGGGATGCGAAGTACGAGAACATGTTCCGTCATTATGACTGGAAATATCATGATCGGGTGTCTGCTCAGATTTATTATTCTGAACCCCTGTCTCATAAGATTTACGCGGCCTGCGATGCATTCCTGATGCCGTCCCTGTTTGAACCCTGCGGTTTAAGCCAGCTGATGGCTCTTCGCTATGGCACTGTTCCGATTGTCCGCGAGACAGGCGGTCTTAAGGATACTGTATGGCCCTATAACGAGTATGAGGGAACCGGAACCGGCTTCTCCTTTACCAATTACAATGCCCATGAAATGTTAAATATTATCCGCTATGCAAAGTATATTTATTACGATAAGAAGCGGGAATGGAACAAGATCATTGACAGGGGTATGGCAGTGGATTTCTCCTGGAATACATCCGCGAAGAAGTATCAGGAGCTCTATGACTGGCTTATCGGATATTAAACAAAAAAGGGACTGATTATCTGACAGCACGGAGGAAACCATGACTATTTGGGATGAGATACTTGGAAACCAGGTGCTGATATGTTCTGTCCTGGGCTGGACAGTGGCGCAGGTGCTGAAGACCATCATTGACGTGGTTTTGAATCACTCTTTTAACCCTGAAAGACTTTTCGGTTCCGGCGGAATGCCAAGTTCCCATTCAGCGACCGTATGTTCACTGGCGACAGCATCCGGAATGAAATACGGCCTGGGGAGTTTTGAGTTTGCCGTCAGCTTTGTTCTGGCCATGGTAGTCATGTATGATGCCATGGGGGTAAGAAGGGAAACGGGAAAGCAGGCACAGCTTTTAAACAGCGTATTCTTTGAAAACATTTTGAATCTGGATGGGGTGTTCCTCCAGGAAAAATTAAAGGAGTACGTGGGCCATACACCGCTTCAGGTGGCGGCCGGGGCTGTGCTGGGAATCGGAATGTCCGTATTCATCGGCGGAATGTATTAAAACTGGAAAAAATTGAAAAAGTTTGTGAAGAGGGATGTTGCAATATCTGGCAACATCCCTTATAATATTATCAGACCGTTTTCCGGCCGGCTGTTTTTTGTGTGCTGTTTTCTATGCGAAACATTCTGGTTGCCGTAAACAGCAGCCAATCCAGGCAGCGGACCGCAGGCGGAGAGCAGCAAGCCGGTAAAAACCGGGAAATGGAAGAAACCATAGAGACGTAGTCAAGAGCTACAAGATTATTAGGAGGAAGAAAAACTTATGGCAAAATGGGTTTATAAGTTTGAAGAAGGCAGTGCAGCAATGAGAAACCTTCTCGGCGGCAAGGGATGCAACCTGGCTGAGATGACGAACCTGGGCATGCCGATTCCGCAGGGCTTTACTGTTACCACAGAAGCTTGTACTGAGTATTATAACAGCGGAAAGCAGATCACGCAGGAAATTCAGGATCAGATCTTCGAGGCGTTAACATGGCTTGAGGGCGTAAACGGTAAAAAATTCGGCGATACGGAAGATCCGCTGCTGGTATCTGTTCGTTCCGGTGCCCGTGCATCCATGCCTGGTATGATGGACACAATCTTAAACCTTGGTCTTAATGACGTAGCAGTAGAAGGATTCGCTAAGAAGACAGGCAATCCGAGATTCGCTTACGATTCTTACCGCAGATTTATTCAGATGTATTCCGATGTGGTTATGGAAGTTCCGAAGTCCTACTTCGAGAAAATCATCGACGAGATGAAAGAGGCAAAGGGCGTTCATTATGACACAGAGCTGACCGCAGAAGATTTAAAGGAACTGGCTGTAAAGTTCAAAGCTGTTTATAAAGAGGCTATGAACGGCGAAGAGTTCCCGCAGGAGCCGAAGGATCAGCTGATGGGCGCAGTGAAGGCTGTATTCCGTTCCTGGGACAACCCCCGTGCAATCGTATATCGTCGTATGAACGATATTCCGGGCGACTGGGGCACTGCTGTAAACGTGCAGACCATGGTATTCGGCAACAAGGGTGATACCTCCGGTACAGGCGTTGCTTTCACACGTAACCCCTCCACCGGTGCAAAGGGTATTTTCGGTGAGTATCTGATCAACGCACAGGGCGAGGACGTTGTTGCAGGCGTTCGTACCCCGCAGCCGATCTCCCAGCTTGAGAAGGATCTTCCGGAGTGCTATGCACAGTTCATGGATCTTGCCATGAAGCTTGAGAACCATTTCCACGATATGCAGGATATGGAGTTCACCATCGAGGAAGGAAAGCTCTATTTCTTACAGACACGTAACGGCAAGAGAACGGCCCCGGCTGCGATTCAGATTGCCTGCGATTTAGTAGACGAGGGACAGATTACTCCTGAGGAAGCAGTATGCAGAATCGAAGCAAAATCCCTTGACCAGTTATTACATCCGACCTTCGTTCCGGAAGCCTTAAAGGCAGGCGAAGTGATCGGACAGGCTCTTCCGGCATCTCCGGGTGCAGCAGCAGGTAAGGTTTACTTTACTGCTGACGAGGCTAAGGCTGCCGGTATCGGCGGAAGAGGCGAGAGAGTGATCCTGGTTCGTCTTGAGACCTCTCCGGAGGATATTGAAGGTATGCACGCAGCTCAGGGTATCCTGACTGTCCGCGGCGGTATGACCTCCCATGCAGCCGTTGTTGCACGTGGTATGGGTACCTGCTGTGTATCCGGATGCGGCGAGATCAAGATCGACGAGGAAGCAAAAGTGTTCGAGCTTGGCGGATACACCTTCCATGAGGGAGATTACATTTCCTTAGACGGTACGACCGGTAAGATTTACAAGGGCGATATCCAGACTCAGGATGCAGTTGTAGGCGGAAACTTCAAGAGAATCATGGACTGGGCAGACAGCTTCCGTACTCTTGGTGTTCGCACAAACGCGGATACACCGGCAGATACTTTAAATGCCGTTCACCTTGGAGCGGAGGGCATCGGCCTTTGCCGTACCGAGCATATGTTCTTTGAGACAGAGAGAATCCACAACTTAAGAAGAATGATCCTTTCCGATACCGTAGAGGCAAGAGAAGAGGCTTTAAATAAGTTAATTCCTTACCAGAAAGGCGACTTCAAGGGTATGTACAAGGCTCTTGAGGGCAGACCAATGACCGTTCGTTATCTGGATCCGCCGCTTCATGAGTTCACCCCCAAGACAGAAGAGGAAATGGCTGATCTTGCAAAAGATATGGGTATTACCGTTGAAGTTGTTAAGGCAAAATGTGACGAGCTTCACGAGTTTAACCCGATGATGGGTCATCGCGGATGCCGTCTGGCTGTTACTTATCCGGAGATCGCCAAGATGCAGACAAGAGCCGTTATGGAGGCTGCCATCGAAGTGAAGGAAGAGTGCGGCTATGACATCGTTCCGGAGATCATGATTCCGCTTGTGGGTGAGAAGAAAGAGCTTAAATACGTTAAGGATATCGTTGTTGAGACTGCTGAGCAGGTGAAGAAAGAAAAGAATTCCGATATGAAGTACCACATTGGTACTATGATCGAAATCCCCCGTGCTGCTCTGACTGCCGGACAGGTTGCAGAAGAGGCTGAGTTCTTCTCCTTCGGTACCAACGACTTAACCCAGATGACCTTCGGCTTCTCCCGTGATGATGCCGGTAAGTTCTTAGATTCCTACTATAAGGCCAAAATCTATGAGTCCGATCCGTTCGCAAGACTTGACCAGACCGGTGTTGGCCGCCTGGTTGAGATGGCGGTTAAGGAAGGACGTGCAACCCGTCCGGATCTTAAGTGCGGTATCTGCGGCGAGCACGGCGGAGATCCGTCTTCCGTAGAGTTCTGCCATAAGGTAGGCTTAAACTATGTATCCTGCTCCCCGTTCCGTGTACCGATCGCAAGACTGGCTGCGGCGCAGGCGGCTCTTCATGAAAAAGGATATAAATAGAAATTAAAATAGGGATTTAATTACCCCCGGCTATATTAGCCGGGGGTTTTGTTAAAAAAGGAATACCTGTGAATACATTAATATGGTAACAGTTCAGCCTTGCAAAGATTTCGGGTAAAAAAGCGTTGAAAACTTGTTTCCATAAGCGTTTTTTACTCGGAGTCTCCATAAGGCGGACACTCAAGCTTCTTGTCCGCAGTATGCGGGCAAGAAGCTACAAGGTTGAATCGTTACTTAATATGACAGGAAAAGAAACAGGAACCTGACTTTGTATGGCCTGCAACTTTTGCAGATATAATGAGCTAAGGAGATCACTGGAAAGCGAGGTTACGATATGCAATATATAACTGACTTAAAAGGGATGAATGGTATTGCATTTTGCCTGGATGATGAGAGATTGAACGAGAAACTCATACTTTGTAAGAAGCGTCTGAAAGACAGTGCGAGTTACGAACTGAATGCAGATACCGTTCTTTTAGATTCCTATCACTCAGCTACAATAGAAGGTGCCAGGACAACAATTGAAAGTGTAAAAAAGTCTATAAATGCGCCAAAAAGCAAGAGCGATATTATGGTAATAAATAATATGAAGGCTCTTGATAAGGTCTATGCCGGTTTTTGCATTGATGACAGCAGCATAAGAGGATTATGGGATATTATTGTAGATGGCGTATGTGAGAATGCAGATGTTATCGGCACAAAATACAGAAATGGAGAGGTTTACATTTCTTCCCTGGAAAGAGTTGTGCATATACCTGCACCGTATACAGAAATTGACTTCTATATGTCATCTTTATTTGAATTTATGAATCATACAGATTTGGATGTCATTTATAAGAGTATCCTGTCGCATTTTTATTTTGCTTATATTCATCCTTTTTGCGATGGGAATGGCAGAACAGCCAAAATTCTGCAGAACTATTGTTTGCATCGGGAACTGTTCGGAATACTTAATAAAGGGGCGGTATTAGTGTACTCTTGTGAGAGTTTGGCGCAATATCAGAACAGGTGCAGGCTTTAGATTATGTGGATAACGATATATCATAACTTGCAGATTAGGAGAGTTGTATGCGGAAGATTACTATTGAATGGTCATATCCTATGGATATAGATAACATTCTCTATGATGAAAGAATGTCTGACATCGGCATATACTACATAACCCGGGATTTTGGCGGACATATTTCAGATTTATACATTGGCAAGACGATATACAGTTATAAGAGCAGATTGGAGAGCCATTGGTGGGATTGGCTAGATCATTATCGGGGTAAGAAATTTGTGCGGCTTGGGACAATAGTCAGGCCACAGAACATTTCTGAAAGTGAAATGAAACTGCTTATTAATGATGCGGAAGCTACGTTAATTTTTTGTTTGAGAGATCAATTAATTCACAATACAATGTGTACTGTTTCATGCAATCCATCATGGCGGTTAAAAATCATGAATATCGGCAGACGAGGAAATATACCTGCGGAAGTGTTTATTCCTGATGAAGAGTGGATCGAGTGAGGTGATGGATTGTGCAGGATTACAATGTTGAAAATGGAGCTTATATTTATAATGAATATTGAAGTATCAATTATGAAGGTTGAGGATAAGTCATTGTTGGTACGACTAATGGAGTTGTATAATTATGAATTTACTCAATATGATGATGCAGATATTAATGAATATGGTTATTATGGTTATCCGTACATTGATGATTATTGGAACGAAGAGGGCAGATTCCCCTATTTAATACGTGTGGATGGAAAAATTGCAGGTTTTGCATTAATATGTCCACATTGCCTGTATTCCAGTGAGAAAGACTCTCACTGCTTTGGTGAATTTTTTATCATGTTTAAATACCGGGGAAAGGGTGTGGGGAAATATGTGGCAACACAATTATTCAGGAACCATCCCGGGGCATGGGAGGTATGTTATATGCAGAACAATCTGCCTGCCGGGAAATTTTGGAAAAAGATTATTTCGGAGTATACAAATAATCATTATGAAATCCACGGAAACGAAAAGGAGGAGATGCATGGATTTACATTTCGAAATGCGTGATTTAGCAGCTTAAATTCATATTGCGATACCCAGCGGTACATGGCCACTCTAAAATGTATTCATGGTTACTGAGTCTCGCTTCTCCATTTGATGAACTGACAGAGTAACAGTTCAGCCTGGGACTTTGCACTTGCTGCAAAGTCCGTAAGAATACGTGGAGGTTGGAGAGAATCCAGCTCTTCGCCGTAGGCGAGCTTTAAATGGGCTGGATTCCGTAACAGTTTAGCCGGAAGGCTGAACTGTTACCTGACAGAAGGCAAATTATCAAAAAATTACTGACGGACGCTTAAACGTACGTTATAATATAGAAAAAAGAGGTGATATCATAACAGCAATTACAACAACGAAAACCAGAGAAAATATTTACCAGTTGATACAGGATGTAAATGCAAGCTGTACTCCGATAACCATTACTGCAATTACCAACACCAGGGGAAAAAATGCGGTTCTGATTGGCGAAGAAGACTGGAAAGTGCTTGAAGAAACGCTGTATCTGATGTCTGTTCCGGGTATGACAGAATCTATTTTTCGAGCTTAGTTGAAACTTTAGTTCTAAACCACTCATTTCCGATTGTCCGGTTAATCTTTTCTTCAAGAAGAATTTTGTTGCCTAATTTGTTTACAATGCTGTGGAATTCTTCTTCGCTGTCAATCTCAGCGTCTTTTCTAATCTCCTGAAGATTATTTCCGTTATAAGGCATGATGTGCTCAATATCATATTTTGTTCCAAGTGTAAAATTCATCCCTTTTTCTTTTGCCAAAAGATACTCATTCAAATATACTAACACATTGCCATCATAGTTGATTGAGTATTTCGCAGCAGTTCAGAAGGTATCTGCTGGCAGTTCAGAACATGTTTCGATGCTCTGATTTAAGTGTAGAGATTGCAGTTATTAACGTTTGTCGGGTCAAGATGGCAGAATATAATAATAGGAGAACAAAATAGGGGAAATATTCATCGAGAAATGCGGAAATATACTTTACAAGTAAAAGGCTTATGCTATAATACTTAAGGAAAGTGTCAGATTCAGGGCAGACAAACAAAGCGGCTCTATACAGAAGAGAAAACTGTTCTGAATGTGATTCTTTCCGAATTGTATCAATTCGCGGACGTTTTGCCCGCCAGTAAATATATGGGGATAGTATATAAAAGTGATATTCACTGGCATCCGGTACTCGATCCGCTTTACTTGGAAGGAGCATTGATTAAACACATTGTGTTAAGGCCGGTACGGTCTGTCCGGTATATGTCTATGGGAAGGTCTCCCGCTATTCCAAGCATCATCACATTTGGGAGGATGGTCTGATGAAAAGAGGAACAAAACGACTGCTGCGGCCCGGATGGAAGCACCGCACCAGGAAATTCTGTTTGAAACTGATGGCGTTAACATTGGTTTTCGCTTTTACTCTGCCTATGTGGAGTGTGGCCTTTGTGTATGCGGTGGACTCTAACGTGTCATTTTCCTGTCCGCACCATAGGGAGCATACCGCAGAATGCGGTTATGTCCCGTCCCGGCCGGATCACCCCTGTTCCTTCCAGTGTGACAAATGTGTTCAGGAAAGGACCAGGGCAGACGAGGATAATATTCCGGTTCAGGTTGGGGAACATCGATATCCGTCCCTGTCCGGCGCCAACAAGGCTCTGTCCGCGGATCAGGAAGCTCTCTGCCCGCACCATAAGAGCCATGACGAGAGCTGCGGGTACGCCGCGCCGGTGGAAGGGACGCCCTGCGCCCATGTTCATGATGAGAGCTGCGGGTACACCGCGTCGGTGGAGGGGATGTCCTGCGCCCATGTTCATGATGACGCCTGCGGCTTTGCGGAAGCGGAGGAGGGGCACCCCTGCACGTTCCTTTGTGAGTGGTGTATTACCGGGTGGACGTGGAACGATGAGGAGGACGTGGTGGTCTGGAGCGGGGACACAGGCACATGGGGCTTGGGTCTTCCCGGCGCCAGCCAGGAACAGCCCGTTACCAGGGAGATTCTGGAGGAGCTGCTCCCCGGGGCCGTCACGATTCAGACGGCGGCGGGCCCCAAAACCGAGGATGTAATCTGGGATTTCAGCGTTATTCCGGAGGAGGGGATCTGGGAGGGAAACTACACCCTGACCGCCGCCCTGCCCGGAGAGTATGTCCTCACCGGCGGAGTTCCGGCGCTGGAAGTGCTGCTGGCGCTGGGCGGGGGAGAGGTGTATGCCTTAAGAGCAATCAATATCTGCAAATTCATTCCCCGCACTGGAACCACTGTTTATCAGGATAAAGATGGAATGTGGTCCATTGATATCAGGCTTCCGGCGGGCTTATCCTCGCAGGAGCTGGCAGAACGTGTGAAGCAAGTTCTTCCAGACCAGGTCCGAGGTTATACATATGTAGACTACAATTTGGACGGCTATACATATGAGGATAGTCCTCAAACGCGCCCAGATAAAGCCCCTCCCCACTTAGGCACATTAAATCTTGACTGGGGATCCCTCACATCCATTCAATATGGCGAAAATATACTGAAACCAGCAGGTAAATCATCCACAGTTACCTGGCAGATCAATCAAGGGGTAGGTGGAGAAAGCGGTCCTTTGCAGCTTAAGGCTGTGATTCAAGCCGTTGATTTGAGCACTTATATCGTCGACCCCGCTGCCCCGCAGAACGTCAAGGTCAATTTGTTCGACTACTGGGTGGAAGACTATGGCGAAACCCCTGCTGCGCCTCAGGGTGATATCCTGGGAAAAAGCGACTGGCATATCCGCCCCAATGCGGATGGACATGGCAATCTGACGACGGGCGAGACCAATACGCCGTATTCCACAGTACAAGATTGGAATAAGGGCATCAATCAGGGCCACCTGCTTCTGTTTGGGGACGGATTAATCCATGCCGGCCTCTGGAACAAGGGGGCCGGTGAAAGTACCCGGTACGGAAACGAATACGCCGGCATGGAGGGGATTGTAAAAAAGGTTTTGAACAACGGCTACCCGGAACTGAATCTTGCAGCGGCAAAAGGCCTGTTGACGGAAGGCCCGGCGCATCGGGATTATACACTGGTCCGGGATTACCAGCTGGCCGGGACGGAGGAAGCAACCCTTGGGACTTCCAGCGGCGGAAACAAATACGAGGGGACGGCGATCCAGAATCTCAGCACCAATGTTATTGCAACGTGGGGCGGGGATGTTGACACAGGCGCCGAATCCCTGGAATACCTTTTTAAGCTGGAGGACGGGGCGTACAAAAAGAGCTATGAAGACGTAACCGGCCTGTTCCAGCTGGACAATGCTGGCTATTATTACTACGATATGCGGGAAAATTTTGCTGAGTTCAGCCAGGAGGGCGGCACAAACCACTTCGTCCTCTATGATGCCCCGGCCACCGTCCGGACGGACGCGGATGTCAGCATCGGCAACTTTTTCCCCTTCAACAAGGGCTCCGAGGTGTTCACCGGCCTGGATGACGATGGAAAGCTGACTAGCAGCGTGGCCTGCTCCCGCAATACCATGAATCACCATCTGGGCATGACGGTGGACGTGGACTTCCGCCAGCCTGTAAACGGCATGATCGGCTCAGGAACAAACGCCCAGCCCATGACCTTCCAGTTCTCCGGGGACGATGACGTGTGGGTGTTCATTGACGATGTGCTGGTACTGGACCTGGGCGGCATCCACAGCGAGATCTACGGCATCATCGATTTTGCCAGCGGCAATGTTGTCATCGGCCGCGGCTTTACCTCCAAGGGCATTCCCGGATATGATCCGGAACATCCCGAGGGCACAACGGATTTGGTGACCCAAACCACCCTGAAAGAGCTTTTTGACGATGCCAGTGTGGAGACCAGGGACTCCGACTGGAGGGGGAATACCTTCGCCAGCAATACGACCCACACCCTGAAAATGTTCTATCTGGAGCGGGGCAATTACGACTCCAGCATAGCCCTGCGCTTCAACCTCCAGCCCCTGCTCTACCAGAATATTGTGAAGGTAGATCAGAACGGGAACCCTCTTCCCGGCGTGGAATTTGAGCTCTATCCGGCCAGCAGCGGCGATACCGGGGACATCCAGTGCCTTTACACGGATAACAGCAGCGTGCAGGAAAATACCATCTTTTATGTGACACCGGATGAAAGCAACGGTCCCCTGGTTACGCTCACCACGGATGAGAATGGCTCCGCCGTGTTCCACACGCCGGAGGGCGGTTATTTCAACTTTGCCGACCTGGGAAACCAATATTACGTTCTGCGGGAGACAAAGGCCCCTGTGGGCTACCGCGCCCAGCCGGTTGACATTGCGCTCTACTATGACGCGAAAACCTCCATGCTCTCCGTGGCCAACCGCTGGACCACCGGGGCATACGCCTGCTCCATGTCCAATATCACCGGTCCCCAGGAGCTCCACTACGCCGGCAGTATGGCTTCCAACGGCCAGCTTCTGCCGGATGATGATGACCCGCTGTCCCGCGATGACGTGAAAGGCGGCCTGGTAATCGCGGTGCCTTTGCTTAAGCAGAAGTCCACGGGCTCCTGGATGGTGCTCTATGGCAGCAACCTGACCGGGTTCAACTCTGTGATGGCGGGCAGCGACATACCGACCTGGCGCAGCGCTGTTCTTCGGGCCGCGCTGGAGCAGGCCGGGGGGGAGGATTACGCCGATTGGCACCTGGACTGGGACACCGAAAACACGCGCTTGTACGGTAAGCTCTACGACCTGCCCGGCCTGGCCACCCGCTATCTGCTCAACAATCCTGACGGCGGCGATATGCAGATGGTCTATGGGATCATTCCGCCTGCGGCCCTGACGTCCCTGGGCATAACGGGAACGAATGCAGGGGAACGCTATGCCTCTCTGCGGGAATATGTAAAGGCGCATGGGGTGGGGAACACCATCACCGCCATTAAAAACGTCGGAGACGGGAATGCATTCCGCCTGATGAGTGTGCAGGAGTTTAACCGAAACTTCCGTTCTCTGATCTACATACCCAATGAGCGGCGGGAGCTGCGTGTGCTGAAAATCGACCAGGACGGCAAGCCCCTGCCGGGGACGGAGTTCGGCCTGTATGACAACGCGGGCTGCACCGGGACGCCGGCGGCCTCCGGTTTCACCGATCAGGACGGAATGCTGGTTTTCTCGCCCACCGGGGACAACACACAGCATGGGCAGGCACATATGGCCTGGGCTAACAGCACCAACACCCAGTACTATCTGAGAGAGATGGCGGCTCCCAGCGGATATGCTGCAAACAAGACCATAACCCCTGTTGTGGTGGGGATTTACGGTATTTACGCGGATGCGGGCGCTGCGGGCAACGGGGTCAGCGTGGTGGCGGACGTGGGCCGCCTGACGCAGCCCATGCGCCAGTACGCTATGGGTAACGATGTGGACGTGACGCTTCAGGATATCACCGCTTTCATGCAGGTCCAGCCAAGCGGGAGCTTTAAGTTAGACGGCTGGAAAGATGCCATGCTGGAGGGCACGGATATTGTGCACAGCATGAACCTCCACTTTGGGCGCAACGAATTTGTTGATTACGGCCTTCATGACCAGGACGGCGGTAAAAATTACTACCCCTTCTTCGTCACCGATACCGGCTTTGTCCGGACACGGGTCCGGCAGAACTATGACGCGCTTACAGGGAAGCAATATGACACCGAGGCGCCAAATGCCAACAAGGACAATCTGGGCACCACCGATCTGACCAACCTGTTCAGCCTGCTGAATATGGTGGTGGTGACTGACCGAACCGATGAGGAGGTTCTGACCGGCCAGCTGACCATCGGCAAGAGAGTGACAGGAGAGGGCCTGACAGATGAGGACTATACGAAGCTTTTTTCCTTCACCGTAAACCTGACTGATAAAGATGGCAACGCCCTGGACGGCGTATTTGATTACTATTTTTATGGCACGGATAAGGCAGGTAAGATATCAAATGGAGAGACGCTGTTGCTCCATCACAACGAGTCCCTGACCATCCTTGGTCTGCCTGCGGGGACCCGGTTTACCGTGACGGAAGCACCGGAAACAGACTGGTATGTGCATCCGCAGACTGGTTCCTATTCCGGTGAGATTCCCGCGGACGGTGACTTCAATGCAGCTTTTACCAATTCGAGACAGGAATTCCCCCGGACGGGAACCGGTAGCCTGACCATTCAGAAAATGGTTACCGGCACAGGGGGCGATAAGACAAAGAAATTTGATTTCACCGTCAGCCTGACGGGAGAGGGAACCTTTACCCATGGCGGTGTGCCTTATACTCTGCCATGCGATTTGTCCTTTGCGCTCAGGGATGGCGAGAGCGTAACGATCGAGGGCCTGCCTGCAGGAACAACAACTTATGTGGTGACGGAAAGGGGAAATGAGGGGTATACCGTCACAAAAACAGGCGACATTGGCACGATTGTGGAGGGAGAAACGTCCACCGCGAAGTTTGTCAACTACATGGACGGACAAGTCCCGGAGGAACCGTCAGAAGTCCAGATAACAGTAAAAAAGGTCTGGGTACTGGACAGCGGCGGCCAGATGGTTCCGTCCGTGACAGCGGTGCTCTATCGGAACGGGACACGGTATGATGCAGTGGAGCTGAACGCCGGGAACGGCTGGGCTTATACATGGAGTGGTCTGGACGGCAACGCCGCATGGAACGTTGAGGAGCCGGAGGTTCCCGATGGCTTTACATCCTCTGTCAGCAAAGGCGACGGGCTGAACTTTATCATCACAAACGATGACATCTCCGGGGAAACGCCGGATGACCCCGATGACCCGGAGAACCCCACGGATCCGGAAAATCCCACGGACCCGGAGAGCCCCACGGATCCGGAGAACCCCACGGATCCGGAAAATCCCACGGACCCGGAAAGTCCCACGGACCCGGAGAATCCCACGGACCCGGAGCATCCCACAGACCCGGAAAATCCCACAGACCCGGAGAACCCCACAGACCCGGAGAGTCCCGATGATCCGGAAAATCCCACGGACCCGGAGAGCCCCGATGATCCGGAAAGTCCCGATGATCCGGAAAATCCCACAGACCCGAAGAATCCCACGAATCCGGAGGGGCCCACAGACCCGAAGAATCCCACGGAACCGGGGAGTTCCACAAACCCGAAGAATCCCACGGAGCCGGAGAGTCCTGCTGACCCGGAGGGCTCTGGGACCTCGGACGACCCCGATGCCCCGGGTCATTTCCCTGAGGAGTCTGTTCCCGACGACCCGGACAGCCCGGATGACGGGGAGCCTGAGCGGATTCCGAAGACCGGAGATACCAGTTTCGACGGACTCTGGGTGCTGCTCTGTACGGTATCTCTCCTGGGTCTTGCAGCATTGCAATTTATCAAGGCGAAAAAACACAGCTAATATGTCCCCTTCCGGAAGAACCGTACCGGACTTCCGGAAGGGCTGCACTGAATTACCGATTATCTTAAAACATTTCTCATTATCGCAAAACATTTCTTATCTGTGCACTCTGAAAAATCTCAGTATCATTCTGAAAATGGCCAGGATAAAGCAGCACTGGCAGTGGTTTCTGCCAGTGGCAAACATAATATCATCAACGGCTGCCGTCTGTGCTCCGGACAATTACTCATGGGAAACTTGACATCCTGCTTTTTACGGGTACAATAGTCTTAAAGATTTGTAAAAACGGAGGATGAGAGTTGAAGAAGAATTCAAAGTGGAGAAATTTTTGCAGGGCTGTTACAGCAGAACTTAAGGAACACAGGAGTACGTTTCTTATTTATACGGGACTTCGCCTGATGGTGACGGTTGTATTTGTCATGCAGCTTTTAAACCGAAATTATGAGAGTGCGTTTTTATGCGTGCTGACGCTGGTGCTGATGATACTTCCCAGCGTAATTCAGGTGACGTTTCGTGTGGAGCTCCCCACACTTTTGGAGATCATTATTCTTATTTTTATTTTTGCGGCGGAGATTCTTGGAGAAATCCGCTCATTTTATATGCAGTTTCCCTATTGGGACACCATCCTCCATACCTTAAACGGCTTTTTGTGCGCTGCCGTGGGATTTTCTCTGGTGGATATTATGAACCGTCAGAGCCGGGTGAAATTTGACCTGTCACCACTTTTCATGGCGGTGGTGGCTTTTTGCTTTTCCATGACCATTGGTGTACTGTGGGAGTTTTTTGAGTTTGGAATGGACATGCTTTTTGGTCTGGACATGCAGAAAGATACCATTGTACATACCATTTCTTCCACGCTGCTGGACCCGGCCTTAAAAAACAACTGTGTTTCTATTACGGAAATCCATGAGGTGGTGCTGGACGGACGGGCGCTTTCCATTGATGGATATCTGGATATCGGACTCATTGATACCATGTGCGATCTGATCGTGAATTTCATTGGGGCGCTGACCTTTTCTTTCATGGGATATTTTTACATAAAATACCAGAATCACAAAAGTCTTGTGGAAGGGCTGGTTCCGGAGCCCTGGTCAGAAGAGAAACAGGCAGCTTATCAGAAAAGCAGGAAACAGTAACCAGTAACCAGTGACAAATGTAATGGCCCAAAGTGAGGAATGGCATCTGCCTTTCGAATGGGATGTGAGATATAATTACAGTATCAAAAACATCTTCGGAAAGGGGAATGGCTATGAGATTTATCATTATGATGACACTTTATGGGGCAGCGGTTCTGGGGCTTGCCATATATTTCGCAGTGATGGGAATTGTGAAAGCATGCAGTGGGAAGCCAAAGGAAAGTTCTGAAGTATACGGCGGGAAACCAAAGGAAAGTTCTGAAGTATACGGCGGGAAGCCAAAGGAAAATTCTGAAGTATACGGCGGGAAACCAAAGGAAAATTCCGGTGACCGGGATGTTGTAAACACCATCGCCCTTGTGGCGGGCGCTGTTTTTGTAATTCTGGCGGGGTGCATGTTTGCCACTACCACCTGGAGGCGGGTGGGAAGTTTTGCAAAGATTGTGCTTGTGGCGGCCTTTGCGGCAGCATCGTTTCTGGCCGGATGGGCAGCAGACGAAAAGCTCCATATTCGGAAAACAGCTATGGTCTGCCACTTCCTGGGCTCCGTATTCGTATTTTTGCTGGCAGTGGCAGCCGGATATTTCCATATGCTGGGGCCGGTCTTTACCTTTGAAGAAGACGGCTGGTGGTGTGTTTCAGGACTGGGCTTTATGGGGTTTCTGGGAGGTCTTGCGGCAGGTGCTTTCCGGTTCAAAAGCGCTGCCTATGGAAAGGTACTGTTTCTTTCCTTCCAGACAGTCACCATCTTCCTCGGGGGATGCTGCGGAATAACCTTCTGGGATGAACTTCTGGATGTGGGCGGCTCCCATATGGAAGTTATGATCTTTGGGATGGTGTGCCTCTTTGTGACGGCGGCGGGAAACGGCTGGCTGGTTCTGAAAAAGAAACAGGAATGGGCCATGGTTATGACCGCCCTTTCGGCAGCGGGACTTGTGCATTATACGATGGTTTTTCTGCCGGTTTCCATGGAAAACCAGTTTTTCCTCATGGCGGTCCTTATGACCATATGTTTTTTGGGCCTTAAGGCTTTCTGCGGCATAGCAGCGGAAATTATCTGTACTCTGGCTCTTTGGATGGACACAGGAATGCTGGCTCTTCTGGAGCTTTTTGGACAGGGCGGTTTTCTGGATGAAATCAGGCTTTTGGCGGCGCTTCTTATGCTGGGATTTGTGCTTTGGGTATGGGGAAAGAGAGTTGCCCCCATAAAGTTACTGCTCCCCTTTGCCATGTGGTATCTGATGGTTCCGGTGAGGGCGCTGACGGGAGAGATTACCCCCTGGATGCCAGATTTCATGTGGTTTACATTCTTTTATGTGGGCGGCCTGGCCGTCTGGGAGCTTTTAAAAAGGGAACCCTGGGAGCCTGCGATTCTTACCATTGGCGGACTTTCCCTCTATTTTGAAGCACTGGCAGGGGAAGCCGGCTGGGAGGCAGCCTGGGCAGTCCTCCTGGGACTTTACGGATGTAAAAAGGCTTTTGACGGCAGGGAAAAAATCACATGGGCTATTGTTGCGGTTTTAACGCTGGAGAGTCTGTTTGCGGGAGGTCTGGCCAATGCCCTGATTTTGGAAGGAGTCTGCTTTATCCTCTACTTCCTGGCACACAAAAAGGAAAACAGGCGGCTTGCAAAGGGCTCCGGAATCCTCATGGTTCTCATCGCAATTTATGTGATGAAGGATTTCTGGATGGACCTTGCGTGGTGGGTATACCTGCTCTGCGCCGGAATCGGTCTCATGGTGTTTGCGGCCGTGCGGGAGAAAAAGAACTAATTGTACAAGAAGCATCGGGTGCCCGCCTGATGTGGACTTTAACTTGATTTTTCGGGCAATGCGGAGGGATATATGGGAGGATTTCTGCTTCAGATTACCTATCTTTGTACCATCGGATGTTCTGTTTATACATCAGGATGGCTGCTTCTTAAAGCGGGAAGGAATAAGGACACTCTGGCCCTGACCGCGTGTCAGGCACTGGTGATCATCTGGTGTGTTCCTCTGCTGTTTTCAGAATTTCTCACTGCCAGGACCATGAAATATGTGGCCTATGGGATTTCTTATGCCGGAATCAGCTTTATCGGCCCGGCCTGGCTGGAGTTTTCCTTCGGATACTGCAAAAAAGATCCGGGCCGCCTTATCAGGCGTCTGCTTTTTGGAGTCTCCATGTTCAATTATGCCATGTTTCTGACCAATGAAAACCATAATCTGTTTTACCGGCAGTTCGAAGTGGAAACGGTGAAATATGGCCCCATTTTTTATTTCCATATGCTTTTCACATATGCGTGTGTGATGGGGGGAATGGCAGTGGTATTCTGTGAATTCATTAAGAGGCGGGTTGAGGTCAGGCATCTGGCAGTAATCTGCCTGGCCGGAGCCATTCCTCTGTGCTTTAACTGCCTTTACCTTTCCGGCGCAGTGAAATCCGGTTTTGATCTTACGCCTCCGGCATTTGCCTGGTCCAGCTTTTTAATGCTCATCGCCGTTTTCCGGTATGACTTTCTGGACGTGAACGCGATGGCCTTTGAACATATTTTCGATTCTATTGCAGAGGGCGTTCTGGTGTACGACCGAAGAGGGATGCTGACTTACCATAACCAGGCGGCGAAGAAATGGATTGGTCTTGGGGAAAATGAAGACATGGAGTCAGTGAATAGAAAACTGAGCGCCATGGGGTTTTCGGATCTGCCCCGGGATAATGACGGGCAGGAAGCCCGGGAAAAGCAGGAGGCCTGGGAAGGGAAGGGGATCCGGGAAGAGCAGAAGGTCCGGGAAGAGCAGAAGGTCCGGGAAGAGCAGAAGGTCCGGGAAGAGCAGAAGGTCCGGGAAGGGCAGGAGGCCCGGGAAGAACCGGGGGGATTGGGAGCGCAGGAGGCCCTGCAAGAGGACGGGACCAGGCTCCGCATGAAACAGTACCGGTATAAAAATTCCAGGGGACAGACGGAAGCAACGGCTGTGATTCTCACAGACGTGAGTGAGTTCTACCAGGCTCTTAGAAATAAAGAAGAGCTGGAGTTTTCCGAGAGGCGTCTGGCAGTGGAGCAGGAAAGGAACCGCATTGCACAGGAGGTACATGATACCACAGGCCATACGCTCACCATGATACAGTCTCTGCTCAGGCTGATGCGTACCCAGATGAAAGAGCTGGCACCGCAGGAAGGCGGTGAGCCTTCGCAGGATGATAAAATATATGAATACATGGCCCAGGCCCAGGAACTGGTGACAGGGGGAATTCGTGAGCTGCGCTGTTCCATCAATGAAATGCGGCGGGAAAAGGAAACTACGGTGACAGGAACTGTGGAGGATCTGGCGGGGCGTGTGAAAGAAATTCCGGTGGAGGTGGAAATCCAGGGAGAGGACAGCCAGGTTTATACCTGTCTGGCGCCTGTGGTTTATGGAATTTTGCGGGAGGCCATCACCAACTGCCTAAAATACGCGGCGGCATCCCGCATGGATGTAATCGTGAAATTTGAGAGGGATTCCCTGAAGCTGTTCATTTTTGATGATGGGTGCGGATGCGAAAGCATCCGGGAAAGTAATGGAATCCGGGGAATCCGTGAGCGGACGGAAAAAGCAGGAGGGACCGTCCGGTTCTTTTCCGCAGAGGGAGAGGGATTCCAGATTTATCTGAGTCTTCCGGTAAAGGAGCAGAAAACATGATAAGAGTTGTAATTGCAGATGATATCCAGATATTAAGGCAGGGGCTTAAGGCGATTTTAAGCCAGGACCCGGAAATTTCAGTAGCCGGCCTTGCCGCGGACGGGAGAGAAGCCTTTGAGCTGTGCCGGAAAGAGCGGCCGGATGTGGTTCTCATGGATATGCGGATGCCGGGGTATGACGGAAGCTGGGGGATTGAAAAAATAAAGGAACATTTCCCTGAGATTAAGGTACTGGTGCTGACCACTTTTGACGACAGTGAGACCGTGGAGGCTGCGGTGGGAAAGGGAGCTGACGGATATATTTTAAAGGAAATGGAAGATGAAAAGGTGATCCAGTCGGTGAAGGCAGTCTGTATGGGCGTCCGGGTGTTCGGCGGCAGCGTGTTTGACGGAATGCGAAAACAGATGACAGCTTTGGAAAAAAGGAAGCCGGAAAGGGACCGGAAAACAGAAGAAAAAATCGGGACCATTACGGAACGGGAACGGGACATCATGGGCCTTGTGGCCAGGGGGATGGATAACAGGGAGATTGCAGCAGAGCTTTTCCTGGCAGAGGGTACGGTCCGAAACCATATTTCCAGGATTCTGGAAAAACTGGAGCTTAAGGACCGGACCCAGCTTGCGGTTTTTACAGTCAAAAACCGCCTGGACGGAGAATCCTAGTACTGTCTTGTGGAAATAACGGTGAATAGCAGGTGCTGAATTTATCGGAATTTCCGCAAGGCAGTACTAAATATCGGAGGAAAGGGACCAGCCGCAGTCTCCTGTGTAAATCATCTGCTTTGTCATACCGCCGTCGATGCAGATGTTTTCTCCCGTGATAAAGCCGGCCTTTTCCGAGCAGAGGAAAAGTGCCATGTTGGCGATGTCCATGGGATTTCCCACACGGCCTGCCGGATGCTGGAACGCGTCCGGGCCGGAATATTCCCTGAAGCTTGTGTCAATCCATCCGGGGGAGATGGAATTTACCCGTACAGAGCCGGAGAAACTTACGGCCAACGCATGGGTCAGGGCAGCAATCCCGCCCTTGGCGGCGGTGTAGCTTTCTGTCTGGGGCTGGCTCATGCGGTCTCTGGAGGAGGAAATATTCAAGATGGAGCCGCCGGGGGCAAAGTATGGACGGAATAGCTTGGACAGATAAAAAGGCGCTGTTACGCCCACGAAGAGGGCATAATTGAATTCCTCATAAGAGCAGTCGTCGATTCCCTTCATCTGCGGCAGGGCATTGTTGACGAGAACGTCCACATGGCCGTAATCGGAAATTACCCGGGAGGCGAAGTCCTCCAGCACCTCCTTACGGGAAAGATCTCCCACGTAATAATCGTTGGGGAGAAGATCAATCGTACATACAGACGCACCGTTTTTTCTGAATTCATCTGTGATGGTTTTTCCAATCCCTCTGGCGCCTCCGGTCACCACCACAACTTTGTTTTTAAAAATCATTCGTACCTCCTGTTATTTTTCGGCCTCACTGCTGATATGAGCCTTGATGGCGGCGAAGCTTTTTGCGCTGATCACATGTTCGATGCGGCAGGCATCCGCAGAGGCCGTTTCTCTGTCGACACCCAGTTTCATAAGCCAGCCTGACAGGGCCGTATGGCGTTCATATATGGTTTCTGCGATGGCACGTCCGGATTCGGTCAGGGTGATGTGGCCGTTTTCATCTACGAGAATATATCCGTTGGTTCTTAAATTTTTCATGGCGACACTGACGCTTGGTTTGGAGAATCCCAGTTCGTTTGCGATGTCAATGGAGCGGACATAGGGATTTTCCTGCCCCAGAACGAGAATGGTTTCCAAATAGTTTTCTGCTGATTCCTGAATTTTCAATCCAATACCCCCTGTTACAAGCAAAAGTCAATTAATCTCAGTATAACACACCACAGAATTGCGGTCAAATTTAAAGCCTGAAAAAAGTAACTGTTCTATGCATCGTAACAGTTCAGCCTTGCATCTTCTTGCCCGCGTACCGCGGACAAGAAGCGCCGGGCGTCTGCCCTATGAAGATTTAGAGCGAAAAATGCTTATGAAAACAGGTTTTCAACGTTTTTTCGCTCTAAATCTTCGTATGGCTGAACGGTTACTGAAAAAATGGTATTGACAAAAAAGTTAGCATATGCTAACCTGTGACTATGAGTTAGTGAAAACTAACTAAAAGAAAAACTTCGTTTGCGGCGGCAAAAATGAACAGACCAGGAGGGAAGCGGCATATGAGTGTTGTTATCATTGGAGGACATGACCGCATGGTCAGACAGTACAAGGAGATATGTCAGAATCATAAATATAAGGCGAAGATATTCACCCAGATGAAGACAGGACTGGATAAGCAGATCGGATGTCCGGATTTGCTGATCCTGTTTACCAGCACGGTATCGCACAAGATGATTCGCTGTGTTCTGGATAAGGTGGATGAACAGAGGACCAACGTGGTCCGCTGCCACACCAGCAGTCAGAATGCGCTGGAAGGCATTCTTGAGGGACGTTATTCCTAGTGTACTGACACATTTACACTTCGCCAGATGACTTGCCTGAATTTCCATCTGCTGCGTTGGCCTCACTCAACGATGCCACCGCATCGCCTCGTTCAGCCGCCTTGCAGACTGAAAATTCATTCTGCGTCATTTGACTGAAAGCAAATGTGCCAGCACACTAGACAGGAGGAGAAAAATGGATTAGGTTATTGCAGCATACTGATACAGGAAAAAGGAGCTCCGCGCCGACCGGTATCAACCGGCCGCGGAACTTTTGTGCGCGCGGCGGCGCACATTTCTTCACCCCGTGTCCCGGTGAGGGGGCACGGCGGGGACTAAAAGAAAGTCTGGATGAATTTCTGTCTGATAAAGCGGTATTGTCTGGTGGGACGTCCTTTGCCCTCCTGTTTCTGGGATTCAATCTCTTCGATCAGCCCGGAGTCCAGAAGCTGCTGGAGGATCCGGTTGCAGCTGCGGCTGGTGATATTGAGCCACTGGGACAGGGAAGCTGCGGTGATGACAGAACCCTCGTCCATCTGAAAAAGTCCCACGATTTTCAGAAGATTGCTCTCGTTGATGCCGTTTTCCTGGGAGTAGGCCAGGGCTTTTGTATTGGAATAGCTGTAATTTAAGGTCCTGGTGAGGGAAAGGGGACCGGTGAGGATGTTGTCTTCTCCATGGATAATGAAGCCATCGTTTTTTCCGTATTTGATAGCTTCCTGGAGGGCACGTTCCGCCTGATAGTGGCTTTCTCCGATGGATTTGCCGAATCCGGCGCCCAGCCGGAATTCCAGATCTCCTTTCTGGTCCAGATAGGCGATCATGTCCTGAATCCTTTCAAAACTGTCACGGTACAGATCGCTGTCCATATCCAGTTCATAACGGTTGGATACGGAGTGGATGGCAAATTCATACTGAAATTCCTTCCTGAAATCCAGAAGATATTTGTGGAGAGTGATTTCCAGATATTCCCGGTCCATGGAAGTAATGTGCTCCGGATAAATCAGCTTAATCAGAATTACCAGTTTGCTGGACTGGTTTTTTTGCTTTAACCGGATGGCATTGACGGCGCTTTTTATGGAGTCCCGGATCATATCTTCAGAAGGGAGAATATGAATGTAGGGAATTTTTAAACGGTTTAACACTCCAAGCTGGTTGGTGGTCCTGGTGAGCATGATATCAATTTTTCCGGCATTCCAGAGTTCTTCGGCTCTTTCTTTTAAAGTGTTGTAATTGTAGACAGGGTTTTCAAACACATAGGGCATAAAGTCGGGGCCAAGGTAGTTTTTCAGATTCATGAAATCGTTGACCGGAGTCAGGAAATCAATATAGACCCGGTTGAGCGGAATATGCGGGTAACGCAGGACAAAATTTAAAAGAATGGACAAAATATGCTTTTCTTCATAAGAAATCAGCGTACAGGGAACCTGAATGTTGTCAATGTGAGTCAGCATATAGGAATAACCCAGCTCACCGGAAAAGAAAATCACATCACTGGAATCTTTACATTGTTCGTAGATTGACTCAATTTCTTCCAGATGGTCATATACGTATTTGTGAAAAATGCATCCGAAATCTTTCTGGGCGATAGCCCTGTCAATGGCGTCCATGGATTTCTGAGGACTCACGATGCTGATGGTAATCATGGATAAGGCACTCCTTTCTGGAAAGGGCAGGTCTTTTAATGACAAGCATGTCGATAAATCGGATTCTACCAGAATCGTATCACAGAATGTTGACAAAGTCAAAAGCCTATGTTAAAATGGAAACAAATAAAAGACGTAAAATACATAAGTCTTAAATAGACGGAATTTTGGCAGACTTTTTTCAAGTAGGGAATAAGGAGAGAAGCCTGCGGGAAGGGATAGAAGGATTCCCGTTATTCTGTGGAAAAACGGGATATTACAGGATTAATTGAAACAATTTGTACAAATGATTCGATATTCTGTGAGGAGTCTTCTGATTCCGGTATTAATTGAGACGCAGGGGTCCTAATTAAAAACGGGATTTCGTATTTTAAGTCTCTTATTGGTGCGAAAAAGCACAGGGGTTAAAAACAACCAAATTTAAGGAGGTATTTGCGAAATGAGCAAGTATGTTGACAGAGTATTGGCGGAGTTAAAAGAAAAGAACGCTAACGAGCCGGAGTTCCTTCAGACCGCAGAAGAGGTTTTATCTTCTTTAGGTCCGGTTGTAGATGCTCATCCGGAGTATGAGAAGGTTGCCCTTCTTGAGAGAATGGTAGAGCCGGAGAGAACAATTGAGTTCCGCGTTCCGTGGGTAGATGATAATGGTCAGACACATGTTAACCGTGGTTACCGCGTACAGTTCAACGGCGCCATTGGACCGTACAAGGGAGGCTTACGTTTCGCTCCGTCCGTAAACCTTTCCATTATGAAGTTCTTAGGTTTCGAGCAGACCTTTAAGAACAGCTTAACAACTCTTCCGATGGGCGGTGCCAAGGGTGGTTCCGACTTTGATCCCAATGGAAAGAGCGATGCAGAAGTTATGAGATTCTGCCAGTCCTTCATGACAGAGTTATATCGTCACATTGGTCCGGATATCGATATCCCGGCTGGTGACCTTGGTGTAGGCGCCCGTGAAATCGGCTATCTGTATGGTCAGTACCGCAAGATCAGAGGCGCATTCGAGAACGGAACAATTACCGGTAAGGGAAGATCCTTCGGCGGTTCCTTAATCCGTCCGGAAGCTACCGGTTACGGCGCTGTTTACTATCTGCAGGCAGTTCTGAAACATGAGAATGATACAATCGAAGGCAAGACAGTTGCTCTCGCAGGTTTCGGTAATGTAGCATGGGGCGCAGCTAAGAAGTTAGCTGAGTTAGGTGCTAAGGCTGTTACCCTGTCCGGCCCGGATGGATACATCTATGATCCGGATGGAGTTACAACAGAAGAGAAGATCAACTTCATGCTTGAAATGAGAGCATCCGGCCGCAACAAAGTTCAGGATTACGCTGATAAGTTCGGCTGCAAGTTCGTACCGGGTGACAAGCCGTGGGGCGAGAAGGTTGATATCATTATGCCGTGTGCAACTCAGAACGATGTTAATATGGAGCAGGCTAAGAGAATTGTTGCCAACAACATCAAATACTATATCGAAGTTGCTAACATGCCGACAACCAACGATGCTCTTAGATTCTTAATGGATCAGCCGAACATGGTTGTTGCTCCGTCCAAGGCTGTAAACGCAGGCGGCGTTCTTGTATCCGGTCTTGAGATGAGCCAGAACTCCGAGAGATATTCCTGGACCGCAGAGGAAGTTGATTCCAAGTTACATCAGATCATGACAGGTATCCATGATGGTTCTGCAGAGGCAGCCGAGAGATACGGCTTAGGTTACAACCTGGTTGCCGGTGCTAACATCGTTGGCTTCCAGAAAGTTGCTGATGCTATGATGGCTCAGGGTATTGCCTGGTAATTCGAGCAGTTATCATAACTGAATTCAACTGAAATATTGGGGGCCGCTGCGGGAGAGTATTCTTCCGCGGGGCCCCTGTATTAATATCGTAAAGAGGAAGGAAGAAGAACAATGGGATTTACAGTATTTTACACAGTACAGATCAATGATGTTGCTACAAAAATTTTTGAAGCAGCAGGCGGAAAAGCTGTTGTAACCAATCATTTCTTTGATGAAGCCGGTTACGTCGAAGAACTGAAGAAATTACAGCCGGAGGCAATTATGTGCCGTACGGAGCCGATTACAGCGGCCATGATGGACGCTGCCGGCCCGAATCTTAAAGTTATCGGCAAGCAGGGTGTAGGTCTGGACAACATCGACATGGAAGCTGCGGCAAAAAGAAGCATCCGTGTGGTATACGCGCCGGGCCAGAATGCACAGTCTGTTGCAGAGCAGGCGGCTTTTTTAATGCTGGCATGTGCGCGCCGTTTCAGCTATGTTGACAGGCAGTTCCGTTCCGGGAATTATAAGGTACGTTTCGGTCTTACAAACACATATGAGCTTCAGGGTAAAACCCTTGGCCTTCTTGGCTGCGGAAGAATCGGCCGTATGCTGGCAACCATCGCAAAGCATGGCTTCGGCATGAACGTTATCGGCTATGACCCGTTCTTAAAGCAGGAGCAGCTTGGTGATTTGATTACCTTAGTGGAAAACAATGACGAAGTGTTCAGACAGTCTGATTTTGTCAGCCTCCATACTCCGCTTACTCCTGAGACGGAGCACAGCGTTGGAATGAGAGAATTTAAGCTGATGAAGCCCACAGCCTCCTTTATCAATGCAAGCCGCGGAGAAGTAGTGAATGAGGCGGAGTTAATCCAGGCAATGCAGGAGGGTATCATTAACTGTGCAGGCCTGGACGTGACAGAGCAGGAACCGCTTCCTCTTGACAGCCCCTTATATACCCTTGACAATGTAATCCTCACACCCCATACCGCTGCTTCCACAGAGCAGTCTGTAATCCGTTGCTGTGAGACCGTTGCCAATGATATTTGTGCAGTTGTTGCAGGAAATGCACCAAAATTTGCAGCAAACTAGGACAGACGCCCGGCGCTTCTTGTCCGCGGTACGCGGGCAAGAAGATGCAAGGCTGAACTGTTACATTTATGAACCATGAAAAAGGAGCTGGACGGCCGGGCCATCAAGCTCCTTTTTATAATTTATATCGCAGCCAGAGCCATGGCGCCTGGCGGAAGGACATTTGATACAAGGAGGGCATACATGACGAAAATAGTGGAATCAGCAAAGGCGTTGATGCCGAAACTTGTGGAAATCCGGAGAGATTTCCATGAGTATCCCGAGACATCCCAGAATGAAGTGAGGACATCTGAAAAGGTCGCCGCTTATTTAAAGGAAATGGGCTGCGATCAGGTAATCGAGAATGTGGGCGGACATGGAGTGATCGGTATAATCAAAGGAAAGAAAGACGGAAAGACCGTTGCATTGAGAGCCGACATGGATGCACTCCAGATCCAGGAAATGAATGATGTAGAATATAAGTCCAGAAACGACGGTGTCATGCATGCCTGCGGTCACGACAATCATATGACCGGACTTTTGGGGGCTGCCGAACTTTTATGCCAGAACCGGGATGAAATATGCGGAACCGTAAAACTGGTATTTCAGCCGGCAGAGGAATTTTCTCCCATCGGCGGCTCCAGAGGAATGCTGGAGTCCGGGTATCTGGATGATATCGGAGCGATTTTCGGCCTCCACGTATGGCCTGATCTGCCCCATGGAGCGGTTGGCGTAAAGGCAGGTCCTTTAATGGCTGCAACAGATCATTTTACAATCACCATCCATGGAAAGACTGCCCACGGCGCAAAGCCGGATCAGGGCATTGACGCTGTGGTGCTGGGAGCTCAGTTCGTTATGGCGGCGCAGTCTATCGTAAGCCGAAAGGTGAACCCCCTTGATAACGCTGTGGTGACCTTTGGCATTTTCAATGCGGGCACCAGGTATAACATCATCGCGGGGGAATGTGTTTTGGACGGAACGGTCCGCACCCTCAATGAAAAAACGCGGGATATGATTGAGGAAACCATGAGAAAGCTTTTGGACGGCCTGTGCCTTCAGTCCGGAGCCACCGCGGATATTGTTTATGGGCGTGGTTATCCGGCCCTGGTGAACCATGCGGAGGATGTGGCCTTAATCAGAAAGACGGCGGTTTCCCTGTTTGGAGAAGAAAATGTGGAGGATGTACAGGATCCGGCCATGCCGGCGGAGGACTTCTCGTTTTATCTGAAAGAGAAGAAAGGGGCCTTTGTATGGCTGGGGACCGCGAAAGAGGGGAAAGAGGTCTGGCCGCTTCACAACAGCAGATTTGATGTGGATGAGGATATTTTATGGAGGGGCGCCGCGCTTTTGGCGCAGACGGCCATGGATTATCTGGCGGCAAAATAGTAACACAGACGACAACGTATTTTATTTTTGCGGGAGCAGGAAATCAGCAGACAAACATAAAAAGGTCCTGGCGAATTGAGTGAAATCAGTTTGGCAGGACTTTTTTTCTGGTCTGCTTTTCTGATAGTACAAAGAAAAAAGCATCCCCATCGAAACAAAGACTGGCATTTAAAGCGGATGATACAAAACGGGGAATTGGATGTGGTGAGATGTTTGTAACAGTTAAGCTGAACTGTTACGGGGCATCCTTGAGTATCTCAAGAGTGCCTTGAACCATGGCGCACTTTATGCTAAACTGGATGTAACAGGATTCTAACATGACTTAGATATCATCTTTTTACAGGGGAGGTTATATATGGCTGTCAGCTATGATAAACTCTGGAAATTACTTATTGATAAGAAATTGAACAAGACCCAATTGTGTGAACAGGCAGGGATAGGTACAAATGTCATGGCAAGACTGGAAAAAAATGAAGATGTGCGCGTAGAGGTTCTTGCAAAAATATGTTTGGAGCTTGGCTGTACCATAGATGAGATAATAGATATTTTCCATAGAGAAAGTAAACAGGAAGGGATATTATGGATATAGAAAAATACATAGACAGCGATCTTATGAGCAAATTTAAATTTTTAAATTATGGTCATGCTCTGGAAATTCTCCATGATGCTTTTCCTGTGGAATGGAATGAGATACAGGAATGTTTACGAAAATTGGAGCTTACACTTGCGGATATAAAAAGGGCTGGTGGCAATGAATCTCCTATACCCAAAAAATTTGATGATGTATTATATCCGTATGGATGGAGAGAGATTAGAATAAGCGGTGATTTGGTTGTTAAAAAATATCCGAGACAAACAGCTCAAAGGAGGGGGAGATTTGCAGAAGAACCGTATGAAGTTGAAACAATTGTAGGGTATATAGATGGTCACAATATAGATTTCTTAAAAAACAGAGTTGCATTTGATCTTGAATGGAATAGTAAAGATCAAACATTTGACAGAGACCTGCTGGCTATGCGAACTTATTTCGACTGCGGACTGATTGATGTGGGAGTGATAGTAACAAGAGCGGAAGAATTAAATGATGTTTTTAAGCAGGAAAAAGATGATCATGGACAACCGTTAATAAAGAAATATGGCGCAAGTACTACATGGATGGGAAAATTGCAATACAGGCTCGATTCACGGCGCAATGGTGGATGCCCGATCCTGGCAGTAGGGATAGGAAAGGAATGTGTGAAAGAATATGCCAGACTTAACAAGTACTATACTAAACTTGAAGAAATTCACAAACGGAAAGAAATATAATACAATTTATGCAGATCCACCGTGGCAGTTTCAAAATAGAACGGGAAAAGTAGCTCCAGAGCATAAACGGTTGACTCGATATGAGACAATGACGATTGAAGATATTAAGGTACTGCCGATCCCGGATATTGCAGGCGAAAAAGCTCATTTGTATTTATGGGTTCCTAATGCGTTGCTTCCGGACGGATTGGCGGTGATGGATGCCTGGGGATTTGAATATAAGGGAAATATCGTGTGGGAAAAAATCAGGAAAGACGGAGGCCCGGATGGCCGGGGCGTTGGCTTTTACTTCAGAAATGTTACAGAATTACTTCTGTTTGGTATTAAGAAAAAAAGCGCGCCAAACAGAACACTGCAGCCGGCACGTTCTCAAGTGAATCTTATCAGAACGATGAAACGGGAACATAGCCGTAAACCGGATGAGATCATACCTATTATTGAAGCATGCAGTCAGGGTCCAAGGATTGAACTGTTTGCAAGAGGTATCAGAGAAGGCTGGGACATGTGGGGAAACCAGGCAACGGAAGATTATGAACCGACATGGGGGACATATTCTAACCATACTGTTGCACAGGCAAAGTAATTATTTAAACAAGAGTTAAAAGAGTGGAGATAGAGAAGGGGGGATAGTTATGCCTGTTACAGAGTCTCCATTAAGGTATCCTGGAGGAAAAACTAAAATATATGACAAAGTAAAAAAAATAATTGAGGATGTTTTGAGTAAGGAGAATCGTATTTATATTGAACCTTATGCTGGTGGAGCTGGTTTAGCACTTAAGTTATTGTATAAAAAAGATGTTGAAAGATTAGTTTTAAATGATTTAGATTATCATATATATTGTTTTTGGAAAGCGTGTATAGATGAGACTGAAGCATTTTGTAATATGATTAGGAATATTACGATAAATATTGAAGAATGGAATAGGCAGAAAGAAATTTACGTTAATATAGAAAATTACACGGATTTACAAATTGGATTTTCTGCCTTTTTTTTAAATCGATGCAATGTATCTGGGATAATAAATGGTGGACCGATAGGAGGAAATGAACAAACTGGAGTATACAAAATTGATGCGCGCTTTAATAAAGAAAGCCTAATTAAAAAAATAGAAAAAGTTGCTAGTTATAAAGAAAAAATTGCTTTATACAATATGGATGCAAAAGATTTTTTAGAGAAAATTATACCTCAATATTCATGTGATCATATTTTTTTGAACATAGACCCTCCTTATGTGAAAAAGGGGCCCTTGCTGTATAAGAATTCTTATGCGTATAAAGATCATAAAAGTATAGCAGAGCTTGTCACAGAAATGAAAACATATTGGATCGTTACATATGATGCATGTGATATAATAAAAAAATTATATAAAGGATTTGTTATTGAGGACTTAGAATTGAATTATAGTGCAGGTAAGGCAAAAAAGGGTAAAGAGTATATAATTTATAGTAAACTGATTAAGGTGGAAAGAGCAAATGATTAGCCAATTAGAAATACATGAATTTAGGAAGTTTAATAATTGTACCATTTCGTTAGGTAGATATCTTACTGCCATAGCAGGTCATAATGCCACAGGAAAATCAACTATTCTTGCTCTATTAGGCCATTGTGCAGAATTGGACGCAGGTATCGCAACACCAATTGGAGGAGTACAATACCGAACGGAATTTGGGCAAATTATGAGAGTTGATGCTGAGAAAGATATACGATCTGATAATCTTATGACCTTTACAATATGTTCACAAGATGGAAACAGTGTTGTGGATACATTTAATTATCGTTCTACTGTACAGGGGGAAAATCGATATCGTATTCTGCCAGTCAGAGAAATTGATGGAAAAAAAACATCAAGTAAAATGCAATGGCCGGTATTGTATTTGGGTTTAAGTAGAGTGTACCCTTTTGGAGAGTCCGAAAAATTGACAATTCACAAAGATGATAGGGTATCAAAGGAACTTATGGAGAATATGCTATTTCATTATGTTAAAATTCTGAATCAAAATGATAGCATTATAAGTGTTGAAGCCATAGATACAGATGTTACCAAAAAGAGCAAACTCTCAAGTTTTGGAGTGACAACGGAAAACTATAATTATGTTGCTAATTCTGCTGGACAAAGTAATTTAGGGCAAATTCTATTAGCAGTTGAATCATTCAAATTGTTAAGGGAACAGTTGGGGGAAAATTGGGATGGAGGAATGCTTTTAATTGATGAATTAGATGCCACATTGCATCCGAGTGCACAGAGAAAACTTTTAGATTATCTATATAGTACGGCTAAAGAAATAGATCTTCAAGTTTGTTTCACAACGCATAGTTTATACCTTTTGGAGCATATTAATAGATATGTTCAAAAATCGGGAAATGGAGAGGCGGTTATTAATTATCTATTACCTGAACGGAAAACGATTTCTATAATTAAAAATCCGGACTATGATACCATGAAATTTGATCTTATGATGTTAATACCGCCAGAAAATGTAGGTGTGAAAATCAAAGTATATGTCGAAGACGATGAAGCGAAATATATGGCAGATATGTTATTGAAAAAGTATGAAGATCGTATTGAAATCATTAGTATGGAATTGGGCTGTGATAATATAATAAAATTGTTTAAGAAAGATGATAATTTTCAGAAATCCATAATATGTTTGGATGGTGATGCATCAAACAAGATAACAGGAATTACACCGCCATATAAAGAAATTGCCAGGAAAGTTATAATTTGCCTGCCTGATAAAAGACTGTCACCAGAGAGAGTTCTATATAGCTTCTTGTTTTTGGAAAATACGGATATTTCGGATATATTAAATCCTAGTGTAGGGCTTACTCAGAGAAATATTGAGGAAAACTTCCGGGGGCAGGATAGAAAAATAATGGAGGATAGAGTTGCTGCAAAGAATTGGTTTAAGATGTTTAATTCTCAGCAGCCTACATTTGTGGCAGATTTAATACAATTATATTCTGAAAAACATTCTAAAGAATGCAGAGACTTTGTAAAGGCATTTAAGGGGGCATTTAATTATTTAGCTGCACCTCGAAGAATTCCTAAAGTAAGATAAAAATATAATATAGTGAAGCTTTTTATAGTTTCTTAAATATAGTGGAGACATTGGGTGATAATAGTTTAATAACATTATTCTGTATAGCCTATACAGGCAGGACAGTTAGATGAAAATAATACCAAATAAATCTATATATTTCCTGTACAAAATTGTATAGAATGAATTTTGAACTTGCGAGTTTAAATAAGGACCGGAGCCTGGCTGCGAAGAACAGTCTGACTCCGGTTCGTTTATTATCACGCAGGAAAGCGATTTTCAGTAACGGTTCAGGGGCTATCTGAGCTGCTATGATAATTTTTTTAATGCGGTTAGAAGATCTCTTACGGCTTTTTCCGGTGTGGCCCAGGAGGTTACTAGGCGGATTTCTGTGTGTGTATCGCCATGGGGGCCGATGACGTTGAAGCCAAAATCACTGGAGAGCCCTTCTGCCACCTGATTTGGGAAAATCGGGAAGAGCTGGTTGGTGGGGGAATCAGATCCGAAGGAATACCCCAGGTCTTTGATGCCTCTTCTTAAAATATCAGCCATTTCATTGGCGTGTTCAGCCATCTCGAAGAAAAGATTGTCTTTGAATAATTCCTCAAACTGGATTCCGGCAACAAAGCCTTTGGCCAGCATGGCACCGCGGTTTTTAATCATGTAGCGGAAATCTTCTTTCAAAGCCGGATTGGAAATCACCAGGGCCTCGCCGAATAAGGCACCGTTTTTCGTTCCGCCGATATAGAAGGCATCTGTGGAAGCGGCAATGTCCGCAAGGGTCAGATCATTTTCTTTGCATGTCATGGCAGAGCCGATTCTGGCACCGTCCAGGAATAAATAAAGGTTATTTTTCCGGCAGCAGTGGCAGAGGGCGTCCAGTTCTGCTTTTTTGTAGATGGTTCCCACCTCGGTGGAATCGGAAATGTAAACCAGGCGTGGTTTTACCATGTGCTCGTCGGGATGGGCCTTTAAGCAGCTTTCAATGATCTCTGGGGTGAGCTTTCCGTCCGGCGTGGGGTAAGCTAAAATTTTGTGGCCGGTTCCCTCAACGGCGCCTGTTTCATGGACATTGATATGGCCTTCCGTGGTGGAGATGGCAGCCTCATAGGGGCGCAGGGCGGCCGAAATCAGAAGAAGATTGGTCTGGGTTCCTCCGGTTATAAAATGGACGTCTGCGTCCTCCCGCCGGATGAGGGCTTTGATGGAGGCGGCAGCGGTAAGGCAGTGGGTATCCAGGCCGTAGCCCTCGCTCTGGGTCAGATTTGCATTCATGAGGGCCTCTAAAATACGCGGATGAGCGCCCTCGCTGTAATCATTTTTAAAACTGTACATAAGACATTTCTCCCATTTATTTTTTTCTGTAACTGTTTCGTATATCTCCGGTTACTTTTTCCAGTGCATGTGGATTCTGAATCCAGTATAATGAAACTCAGGAAAAAAGTCCAGAATAAATGAACCTTTCTTTCATTTTTTTCCTCTATATGGTGTTACAGTTCACAGGGCGTGGAAAATCAGACGAAAATAGACGTCAAGCCCGATTGTAAGGCAATTTTTGTCTGGCTTTCCACATCGGACGCCCGCCCGATGCTTCTTGTCCGGCTTAAGACGGACAAGAAGATGTCTCCTGTAAAAGGTAACTTATATAACAGGTGCACCAAATTAAAGGAAGGAGGATGTGCATGGAAGATACGGAGCTGGTTAAGAGAATGATATCCGGCGACAGGGACGCGTTCGACGGTTTAATGGAACAGTATCAGCCGCAGGCTCTTCGGGCGGCATATCTGATTTCCGGCAGCCATGCTGACAGCGAGGATATTGTCCAGGAAACTTTCATAGCCTGTTACCTGAACAGAAAGCAGATCAGAAACCCGGAGGCGTTTAAGGGATGGTTTTATAAGACGCTGTCCAGAAACGCCTGGAAAATCTGCCGGAAGGAGAAAAAAGAACAGCCTGTGGAAGAGGTCTATCCGGAACATGCGGCCGCGCCAGGAGAGCTTTTGAGAGATCTGCTCCAAAAAGAGGAGGAGAGAGTCTTATATGAGGCCATAAAGGCCCTTCCGGTGAAGCAGAGGACGGTGATTGTTCTCTACTACTATAACCAGATGACCATAAAGGAAATCGCAAAGGCATGCGGATGCCTGGAAGGAACCGTCAAATCGCGTCTGTTCAACGGGAAAGCCAGGCTTAAAGCCATCATGACGGAACAGGAAGCAAAAGGAGGAACCACATGGACGATTCTATCTTAGAAAAAAAGATCCGAACAGCTCTGGAAAAAAAGTCAGAGGAGGCCCGTGTGGACGCTCTGACAAGAAGGAGAATCCGGGCAAGTGTATATGAAAGAATTGAGGAGGAAAGAAATATGAAACATACAAACTGGAAAAAGACAGTAGTTGCGGCAGCCGCCATCTGTGTGTTTGGTACCATTACGGCTGTGGCGTTGAAGAAACCCGCCTATATTTCGTCCCACTCCAGCATCAACGAGGTGGTGAGGGATTATGGGACGGCGAAAGACATGATGCATGGGTTTGACGCTTCCGTTAAAACAGTGAAGGAATTTTCCAACGGATATACATTCAAGGAGGCAGTTCCCACATATGAAGCAACTCATGATGAGGAGCACAATACACTGGAGCAGGGAACCAGCATGTCCTTTAGCTATGAAAAGAAGGGAATGGAGGATGTGATTCTTTCCGGCGACCGCCTGACCGTTCCCGGCAGTAATCCTGACGCGGTGCTGGTTCTGGCTGACGGAACAGAACTCAGATACCACAGACTGGCCAACAAGTTTGTGCCGCCGGACTATACACCCACCGAAGAGGAGCTTAAGCTTCAGGAGGAAGGAAAGTTAAACATCGGATATGGCAGTGATCAGGTGGAGGAAAAGATTTCTGTAAACGTATCCTGGGTGCAGGATGGAGTGACTTACAGTCTGTTCTCCTTTAACGGCAGCCTGACGGCTGAGGAGATGCTTCAGATGGCAAAGGAAGTGGCAGAGAGCTAGAAAATTGATATGGGAAGGATTTTGGTCCTTTGGGAACGGCATGGCTTCGGCCATGCCGTTTCCCATATCACAGGAAAATTTGTTGGATTACTGGAAAGACCTTGTCGCGCTAAAGCATGAAAATCTTTTCCTGTAAGGCAAAACGCTCCGCAGGGACGCACACGATGTGCGGCAGACGAAAAAATCATCCGGCAAAGAATTTCGATTTTATCAGGTCCACGGGCATGTCCTTTCCGGTCCAGAGACGGAAGGCCTCCGCGCCTTGGTAGAGCAGCATGTAGGTGCCGCCGAAACAAGGGAGGCCCTTTTTTTTCGCCATGGAAAGGAGCCGGGTTTCTTTAGGATTATATATGATGTCTGAGACGATAAGGCCGTCTGCCAGATAGGAAGCGTCTGGAATGGGGGCGGTCTCTATATCCGGCGCCATACCCATGGAGGTGGCATTGGTTAAAATGCAGCTTTCAGCAAGCTCCTTTTTTAAGAGCTGGTGGTCGGAGAAATCGCAGAGCCTAATCCGGCAGGCGGTCTGGGCCATGAGGTCTTCTGCTGTTTTTTCCGCTCTTTTGTAGAAGCGGCTGGTTTTTCTGACAAATACGGATATTTCAGAAACTCCGTCCAGGGCGGCCTGTACAAGAATGGCCGTGGCGGCGCCTCCGGCTCCCAGAAGAGTCATTTTCTTTCCCGTAATATCATATCCGGCATCCTCTACGGACTGCATATAGCCGATACCGTCGGTGTTGTGTCCGATGAGAGTTCCGTTTTCGTTGACCACGGTGTTGACAGCACCGATGATTCTGGCGGCAGGGGAAAGTTCATCGCAAAGGGATACCATCCGGTTTTTATTGGGCATGGTCAGATTGAAGCCCCTGGCTCCCAAAGCCTTTAAGCCCTGGACCGCTGCGGGAAGGGTTTCCTCGTTCACATCAAAGGCCAGGTAGCAATAATCCAGGTCAAGAGCTTCAAAGGAAGCGTTGTGCATCATTGGGGAAATGCTGTGGGAGCATGGACTTCCCAGAAGACAGATGAGTCCGGTATGTCCGGTAATCGGGTGATTCATGGTGATACCTCCAAATTTTATTTGAAAGATACCAGGGGAAAAAGACTTTTTGCCCCAGATGTCTTTGAAAGAATGTAATGATTCTGTGTTGCAATCCACGGGGGGCATCTTCTTGCCCGCGTGCCGCGGGCAAGAAGCATCGGGCATTCGCCCGATGTGGAAAGCCAAGCAAAAACCGCCTTGCAAGCAAGCTTGCCGTCTGTTTTCGCTTGGTTTTCCCCGCCCTGCGAATAGTGTTGTAATCCACGGGGGGGGGCATCTTCTTGCCCGCGTGCCGCGGGCAAGAAGCATCGGGCATTCGCCCGATGTGGAAAGCCAAGAGAAAACTGCCTTGCAAGCAAGCTTGCCGTCCGTTTTCGCTTGGCTTTCCCCGCCCTGCGAACTGTTACTGATAATTATAACAGTCCGGAAGGAAGATTGCAATGTGAGAAAAATTCTGATATAATTCCCTGTAACAGTTCTGCCGTGCGGAGATTTAGAGCGAAAAAGGCGTTGAAAACTTGTTTTCATAAGCATTTTTCACTCTAAATCTTCATAGGGCGGACGCCCGGCGCTTCTTGTCCGCGGTACGCGGGCAAGAAGATGCAAGGCAGAACGGTTACATTCCCTGTAATAGTTCTGCCGTGCGAAGATTCGGAGAGAAAAAGCGTTGAAAACTTGTTTTCATAAACGGCTTTCTATGGAATCTTCATAGGGCGGATGCCCGAAACTTCTTATCTGCGGTACGCGGGCAAGAAGATGCAAGGCTGAGCGGTTACAATTCCCTGTAAACTGTAACAAGAAAAGAAGGAAGGGCGAACCAATATGGAATTGAATGGACATGTCTTTCTGATCGGCTTTATGGGCTGCGGAAAGAGCACCAATGCAGTGAAGCTGGCGGAAAAGACCGGAGTCAGGCAGATGGAGATGGATGAGGAGATTGTGAAGGACCAGAATATGGCCATTGCGAAAATTTTTGAAATATATGGGGAGCCCTATTTTCGGAATCTGGAGACAAAGCTTTTAAAAAAGCTGGAGGGCGAACCGCCCATGGTGGTATCCTGCGGCGGAGGCCTGGTGCTGCGGGAAGAAAATGTACGGCTCATGAAGAACATGGGGACCATTGTACTCCTGACGGCAAGTCCGCAGACTATTTATGAACGGGTGAAGAATAGCACAAAACGTCCGGTTCTGAATGGGAATATGAATCTTGCATATATCACGGAGCTGATGGAAAAACGGCGTTTCCATTATGAACAGGCGGCGGATGTGGTGGTTTCTACGGATGATAAAACAACGGAAGTAATTTGTGGGGAGATCCTGGAAAAAGGGATATGGAAACAATAGGGAAATGTACGCGGGCGGTGGCAGACTATGACTGAGGGAGTGTTGCGGGAAACAGGAAACATGGGGCAGAAATGTCCTTTGATATGAGGAGCACTCATGAGAAAAAGGAGGTAATACATATGGGAAAAGAAGCGAATCCGGTTCCACAGGGAAAGTATGTGCCGGCAACCAGGTACGGGAATCTGATTTTTACCGCGGGAATGACGCCGAGAAATAATGGTGTCCTCATAAGAGAAGGGAAAGTCAGGCTTTCAGATACCATGGAAGAGTACAGGGAAGCAGTCCGTCAGGCGGCGAAAAATGCATTAACAGCCGCCAGAAACAAGTTAAGGAGCGGGGAACAGATCGGAGGAATCCTTTCTATTACTGTTTATGTGAATGCGGAGGACGGTTTTACCGGGCATTCTAAACTTGCGGATATTGCATCGGAATATTTTTGCGGGGAGTTGGGAGAGGCAGGCATCGGAAGCCGTGCGGCTGTGGGAGTAGCCTCACTTCCGGGAAACGCTCCGGTGGAAATTTCCATTGTGGCGGCAGTAAAAGAAAACGAATCATAGATGTAAGGGGACATCCCGGAGGATTTAGAAGTCTTCCGGGATGTGCTGCGTTTTGGGGGTTGTGCTTTTCTTACTTCGCGGGTACAATGGGGAGGGAGGTATGGTCTATGAACCAGTGGAAAAAATTTTTGATCGGAATACTGACAGTGACTTTGATTGTATTATCAGGAGCGGCGTGCGCGGCCCTGTTTATGGGCGGATTTGGAATGCCGAACCCGGGATATGCCGAAACTTTTGAAAACAGGGAAGAGAGTGAAAAAGAAGAGAAGGCAAGAGCGGAAAGGGGAACAGATGCGTCTGAGAAGGCAAAAACAGCAGGGGAAACGGATGCATCTGAGAAGGCAAAAACAGCAGGGGAAACGGATGCATCTGAGAAGGCAAAAGCAGCAGGGGAAACAGATGCGTCTGAGAAGGCAAAAGCAACAGGGGGAACGGAAACGCCAGAGAAAAAGGAAACTTCAGAGGAAATAAAAGCGTCGGGGAGAACGAAAGCGGCGGAGAAAGCGAATGTGGTGGAAGAAGGGGAGAGAGAAAAACCGCCGGTGAGAATTATACTGGAAACGGAAGCAGGGCCAGAGGGTACAGAAGAAAGCACCCGGCAGGCAAAGGAAAAAGAGGACTGCGTGCTTCTGTTCGCCGGAGATGTGTATCTTTCCAATCATGTATTAAATGCCTATGATAGGGCGGGAGGAATCCATGGAGTCCTGGACGAGGGAATCAGGGAGGAGATCGCGGCTTCTGATATATTTATGGTGAATCAGGAATTTCCTTTTACAGAACGGGGGACGGCGGCCGCCGATAAGCAGTTCACATTTCGGCTTCCCATAGAGCGGATGCAGTTAATGAATGAGATGGGAATCGACATTGTGACACTGGCCAACAACCACATTCTGGATTTCGGGCCGGAGGGGCTTTTAGACAGTCTGGATGCCCTGGATGAAGCCGGAATTCTCCATGTGGGAGGAGGAAAGGACCTGGAACAGGCAAAAAGACCGGAATTTATAGAGGTTAAGGGGCGGACCATAGGCTTTTTAGGAACCTCCAGGGTTTACATGGATGCCAGCTGGGCGGCCGGTACCAGTCATCCAGGTGTATTTTCCACCTATGATTCCAGACAGGCCGTAGAGGCCATAAGGGAAGCAAAGGAGCTTTGTGATTATCTGGTGGTCTATGTGCACTGGGGAGTGGAAAGAGAAACTACGCCAAAAGAGTACCAGCGGGTCATGGGGCGGGAATACATTGACGCAGGGGCGGACCTTGTTATCGGAAGTCATCCCCATGTGCTCCAGCCCATGGAATATTATGAGGGAAAACCCATTGTATACAGTCTGGGGAATTTTGTGTTTGGAAGCAGTATCCCGAACACAGAGCTTTTTAAAGTGACACTGAGGGAAGACGGAGCGGAAATTACAGAAATTCCCTGTACTTCTTCTGCTGGATTTACAAGACTAAAATGAAAAAGGGAAAAGTGAGGAAAAAAAGTGGAGACAAGGGATAAGAAGATGCAGGCATCAAGAACGATCGGCGTTATCATTACCATTCTCGGCGGCTGCCTCTGGGGCGCCTCCGGGGCCTGCGGGCAATACCTGTTTGAAAATAAAGGGGTGACCAGCAGGTGGCTGGTTCCGGTGAGGCTTGTAATGGCAGGAGTCTGTATGCTGGTTTATTATATCGGAAAGGAGCGAACAAAGGCCTTTCGGATATGGAAGAACCGGAAGGACGCAGTGGATGTGATCATTTACGGTATTTTTGGGCTGATGCTCTGCCAGTTTACTTATTTTACCACCATTGAGCTTTCCAACGCGGGAACGGCCACGGTCATACAGTATATTTCCCCGGCCATTGTCATGGTGCTGGTCTGCTTTATGGAAAAGCGTCTGCCGAAATTCATTGAAATTCTGGCGCTTCTGTTTGCGATTGCGGGTATTTTTATCATTGCCACCCACGGGAACATCCATCAGATGGCTATTTCCAAAGAGGCGCTGATTGTGGGCCTGATTTCCGCTCTGACGGTGGTGCTTTATAACATGCAGCCCAGGCGTCTGATGGCCTATTATCCTACCCCGTATCTTCTGGCCTGGGGAATGGTAACCGGCGGCATTGTGCTTTCCTTTTTGTTTCAGCCATGGAAGTATCATTACACCATAGATATGAGTTTTCTGGCAGCATTTCTGGCCATTGTACTTTTGGGAACGATTGTGGCGTTTTCCCTCTATATGCAGGGCGTGAAGCTCATTGGCCCGGCGCGTGCCAGTCTCTATGCCTGTACGGAGCCCATTGCGTCGGCGCTTCTTTCCTTCTTCTGGCTTAAGGTGCCTTTTGTGGCTGTGGATTTTCTGGGATTCGGATTAATTATTGCTACGATTCTGATGCTGGGCTTTTCTGATCTTAAGAAGGAGAAGTAGGCCGTAAGCGAAAAATGAGATTTTCAGTTGAGCCAGTGGGCTTTGAAGGGGGAAAACAAAAACAGGTTTTACCGGGAATACGGTGTGAATTGGAAGAAGGAGTGCCTATGCTGGACAGAATCGAGTATTTTTTAACGTTGGCGGAAGAAAAAAATATTACACATGCAGCAAAACGCCTGTATGTTTCCCAACAATGTCTGAGCGCGTATCTGAAGGAGCTGGAAGAGGAGTATGGGGTACAGTTATTTTACCGGAAACCGCAATTTATGCTTACCCCGGCCGGAGAAACCTTTTACCGTGCCGCACAGCAAATGCAGCTTTTGAATAAGGATGTTAAGTCACAGCTGCAGAACCGGGCCTATGACAGTCAGGGACAGTTGTTGGTGGGGGTACACTCCTCACGTTCTGCGACCATTATGCCAAGTGTGATGAAAAAGTTCTGGACGCAGTTCCCCAACATTAAAGTTGATGTGGTCGATGGGAATACAAAGATGTTTGAACGCCTTCTTTTGGACGGGGATATTGACATGTTTATCGGCGTTAATCCTGCGAAGAATCTGAAGCTGGAGCAGATTCCTCTGCTGGACGAAGGGGTATATATTACAATATCAGACAGCATGGTGAGAAAATATTTTTATTATGACTATCCCGGCTGTCTGGAACGATTCGAGCAGGGAGTGTCATTGGAAGAGTTTCTCAAGGTGCCGTTTATTTTTACCAATGAGGACAGCAATATTTACACGGTTTTAAATGCATATTTGATTCAGCGGGGACTTGCGTTAAATATCCGTATGACCACCAACAATGGAGCACTCAGAACAGAAATGACGGCTATGGGATACGGAGCCAGTATCAGTGCAGAGATTCGGCTTCTGGATATTGCGGAAAAAAATGATCTGCTTCCCCCGGATGCCAAGCTATTTACATTTCCGATTGTGGATATTCCTCTGAGCAGGATTTGTCTGGTGTACAGGAAGGGGATTTATAAAACCGCGTATTTTGAAAAATTCGCATCAGAAGTAGTCGCTTATTTCAAAGAAAATTTTTAACGAAACGAAAAAAAGGATATGTCTGTTACACAAATTTTGTTTGTGCACAGGACATATCCTTTTTGTTTTACAAAGCGAACACAAAAGGATATTGTAATAATATCAGGAGCTGCAGCAAATGAGAGAAACTAAGGAACAGGCTTGTATGATGGGAGGTAAGGATGAAATTACGCAGATCATTAGCCTTTTGCCAGGCAATCAATCCGGAAGGGGTAAAAAAGCTGATTGGTGGAAATGTGGATTGTCTTGTCTTTGACCTGGAAGATGGTGTGGTGGTTACTAAAAAAGAAGAAAACAGGAAAAAGACACTGGAAATTTTGAAGAACTGGGACTGCCGAGGAAAAGAAAGGATTGTGAGAATTAATGGACCGGGGACTCCTTTTTATGAAAGGGATATGGAAGAGGTAATCCGCCCTGGGCTTCCGGACGCGGTTCGCCTTCCCAAATGTGAGAGCGTGGAATATGTAAAGAGAGTGTCGGATGACCTGGACAAAATTGAGCGGGAAACCGGAACTCCTCACAATACAATTGAAATTATTCTGATGATTGAAACGGCGAAGGGAATTATGAATACATACAGTCTGTGCACATGCTCCGAAAGGGTAACTGCAGTGGGAATCGGAATGGAAGATTTGACAGCTTCCATGGGGATTTTAAGGCGCTATGATTTGAACTGCATGGATTTGCTGTATGCGAGACAGAAAATGATTCTTGAGGGGAAGGCAGCGAAGGTTCAGGTTATTGATTCGGGAATTTTGTTCCATGCCACACAGCAGTATATTTATGAAGACAGCGTGAATGGAAGGTATATGGGATTTGACGGACGTTCCTGCTCGACCCGCTATCCGGATTTGATTGATGCTGTTAATCGGGCCTTCACTCCGCTGGAATCGGAGGTGGAGTGGGCTGAGAAAGTGAAAAGAGCCTATGAGACGGCTGTGGAGCAGGGAGAATCCGATGTTTACGTGGACGGCAAATTTATTGATCCGCCGGTAGTTGAAAAAGCAAAGAACATTTTGAATTTGATGGAACAGATTCTTGCACGTCAACAGGGAGATTGGAAAGGAGACGAAAATGGAGCATCATCTTGGTATCTTTAATCAGGCATATAAGAGACAGGCTCCCCTGATCCTGTGCGATGTAACTTTAAGGGAAGGGGAACAGACTCCGGGAGCTTCTTTTACCCTGGAGGAAAAAGAAGCGCTTGTGCGGCTTCTTGATGAAATCGGAATCCATCAGGTTCAAATTGCCCATCCCAGGCTCAATGAAAGGGCCCTGGAGGTATGTGCAAGGGTATGCGCCATTCCCAAAAAGCTGAAAACAGAAATTATGAGCAATGGAATGTGGGAACATACCTTTGAAGCCATAGATCGGGCGGCCCAGTGTAATCCGGATATCATACATTCTTATTTTTTTGGCTCCAGGTATCAATATCCGGCCTGGAGTCCACAGACCAGGCTGGATATGCTTAAAAGGATTGATCAGGTTGCCGGGTACATTAAAGGAAAAGGGAAAATATGCAATATTTCACTGCTGGATACGCCAAGAACAGATGATATTGATTATCTGAAGCAGCAGGTTGCGGCAGCAGGAAAGGCCGGAGCAGACAGAATACGGGTTCCCGATACAGTCGGTGTATGTGACCCGGAAGGATATTATGCACTGGTTTCTACTGTAAAGGAGGAAGCAGAGAAATATGGAATGCTTGTGGGAATCCATACGCACAATGATTTTGGGCTTGCACTTGCCAATACGCTTGCCGGGCTCAGAGCAGGCGCGGATCTTGTGGACTGTACTGTGAATGGGCTGGGAGACAGAGCGGGAAATGTTGCGCTTGCCGAGCTTGTGGTCTTACTGGAGGGCTTTTACGATTTCCATACAGGAATTGATGTAAAGAGGTTAAAGGAGACAGCGCTGTTTGTGGAGGCCATTTCAGGAATTAAAATTCCCGCTAATCAGCCTCTGGTTGGAGAACATGTCTTTTCGGATGAATCAGAGCTCCATAATCTTTGTATGTACGCGGACAGGCACGCATATCAGGGAATATTACCGGAGGAATTCGGGGCATCAAGAAAGATGATATTTGGTAAATTAACGACTGAAAAAGTACTGGACATGGCAGCAGAGCGCGCCGGAAAAAGTATCGACAGAAACTGTTATCCGCATATTTTGGAGATGCTGTACGATTTTGTGGATCAAAATAAAGGGGTAGTGGTGACAGAAGAGTTGCTGTGGAAAATGACAGAACACATGGACAGATAGCATGGAAAGGGGGACATTATTATGACATTTGCGTCTTTATTCTCAGATTTACAGGTTTGGGCGTTGTTTCTTCTGGCAGGATATCTGCTGAGGGAATTTTGTAAACCATTACAGAAAATATTTCTTCCGTCAGCTGTAATTGGAGGTGTGATCGCATTGGTCGGCGGCGAGCAGGTGCTTGGCTTGTGGGAGGTGCCGTCGTCCTTTGGAAGTTTTTCCACATCTTTGATTATATTGATTATGACATGCCTTGTTTGGGGTGTGAAAATTGACCACAGCCGTATTAAGAATTACCTGGATTATTTTTGCCTGCTGAATTCTGTGCGTTTTGGTCAGATTGCTCTTGCCGCTCTGACCGGGATTCTCCTGCGGTATGTCTGGACCGAACTTCCGGTCGGGTGGGGGACCATGGCATTTTCCGCATATTTTGGCGGCCATGGAACAGTAGCTTCTTATGCGGCGGTTTATGAATCCCTGGGATATGGCACGGATTATACAGCATTGGGAATGATCATGGCCACATTGGGATTGATCTGCGCGGTTACGATTGGAATGGTAATTGTTAATATCGGAGTCAGAAAAGGTTATACGGAGTATGTAAAGATTAATGAATCTCTTGGAAAGTATGAAGAGCGTAGACTGCTTCCAAAAGAGAAAAGAAGCCCCATCGGAACAAGCAAAGTCCCGGCAGGTTCCGTAAACGCACTGGCATTTCAGTTTGCGATGCTGATGGTATGTATCTGGCTTGGAAAGACACTTTTGAAGGTCGGTTCTGCATATGTCTGGAAGGGGTTTGGAAGCTTTCCAAATATGCTTTATGGTATTATTGGAGCAGTAATCCTCTGGCCTGTTTTACAGAAATTAAAGCTGGAAGATTATGTGGACAGAAAAACCTGTACGTCGATTTCCGGTTTTTCTCTGGAGCTGCTGATTCTTGGATCCATTGCCACAATAAACTTAAATGTCCTGTCTGCTTTTTGGGTGCCGATTCTGATACAGTTTGTTATTATGACAATCTTTACGGCTGTCATTTGTTTCTGGTACAATAAAAGAATTGCGGAGAAAGAATGGTTCGAAAAGGGATTATTTGTGTTTGGACAGTCCACAGGTGCGACTCCGACAGGCTTAGCCCTGGTTCGTGCGGTAGATCCCGATTCCGTTGCCTGTCCGGGTGAGGCACATGCAGTGCAGTCAGGAGTTGCAGGAATTGCTTTTGCGTGGATTCCGGCAGTATTGCCGGTACTGGCAACGACATTGCCATGGGCGGAAGTCAGCCTGGGAGCCGTCGGCTTTGCGATATGTTTTGCAGCAGGATGGATCCTGTTCCGCAGGGATATCAAAGCAAAATTTAACAGATAAAACCATTTTATGTCATTTGGACAGGTATAAAGGGGTGGAACCGGCTTTTTCGGTTCTGCCCCTTGTCTTATTTTACATCTCGACTATCTTCTTTCTCTGTGATATACTTAAAACATATGTTCTCACAAAAGGAGGAAATTTTATGGGCGGGCGGACAGAGGAGACGGAACCGGAAAAGAATATTTGCGTGGGGCTGCTGGCCCATGTGGATGCGGGAAAGACAACGCTTTCGGAGGCTATTTTATATCTGACGGGAAGTATCCGGAAGCTGGGCCGTGTGGATAACCGGGATGCTTTTTTGGATACGTATGCCCTGGAGAGAGCCAGGGGGATTACGATTTGTTCCAAGCAGGCGGAATTTATGTTAAACCAAAGGCCTGTGACGCTTCTGGATACGCCTGGCCATGTGGATTTTTCTTCCGAGATGGAGCGGACGCTGCAGGTGCTGGATTATGCGGTGTTGGTCATCAACGGAGCGGACGGCGTGCAGGGCCACACGGAGACCCTGTGGCGGCTTTTAAAACGTTACCGGATTCCTGTGTTTTTATTTGTAAATAAGATGGACCAGGCCGGGACAGACCGGAAGCGGCTCCTGGGAGATTTGAAGAAAAGGCTGGACGGAGCGATTGTGGATTTTGAGGGCTTCGGGACGTTTGTGTCGGAAAAAACAAAACGTCTGGAATGGAACGGGAATGGAAATGGGAATGGAAATGCAGCGGAGCGGTTAGAGGAGCTTGCCATGTGCAGTGAACCGCTTCTGGAAACCTATCTGGAATCGGGGACCATGGATGGATGGGAAATCCGGGATGCCATTGAAAAGAGAAAGGTCTTTCCCTGCTATTTTGGCTCGGCTTTAAAGCTTACCGGTGTGGAGGAGTTTTTAAAAGGATTCGAAATCTTTGCCAAAGCCAGGGAGTATCCGAAAGAATTTGGGGCCAAGGTATTTAAAATTTCAAGGGATGATCAGGGAAACCGTCTGACCCATTTGAAAATCACCGGAGGGACTCTTAAGGTGAAGGAATTCCTGGATGGGAAGGAGGAAAAGGTGAACCAGATCCGGGTGTATTCCGGGCAGAAATTTGAGACGGCAGGCGAGGTAACGGCCGGCAGAATCTGCGCGGTCACCGGTCCTTTAAAAACCAGGCCGGGCCAGGGCTTCGGCATAGAGGTCCAGTCGGGGAGCCCCATGCTGGAGCCGGTTCTTACTTATAAGGTTCATCTGCCCCAGGGATGTGATGTTCATGGAATGCTTAAGAACTTAAGGATGCTGGAGGAAGAGGATCCGCAGCTTCATATTGTCTGGAATGAAACTCTTGGAGAGATTCAGGCCCAGGTCATGGGAGATGTACAGATTGAAATTTTAAAGAGCCAGATTAAAGAACGGTTTGATACAGATGTGGAGTTTGGGAGCGGCAATATTGTTTATAAAGAAACCATTCTGCGTCCGGTGGAAGGCGTGGGCCATTTTGAGCCGTTGCGCCATTATGCGGAGGTCCACCTTCTTATGGAGCCGGGGGATGTGGGGAGCGGTCTTATACTGGAGGCCGACTGCAGCGAGGATGTGCTGGATAAAAACTGGCAGAGGTTAATACTTACTCATCTGGAGGAAAAAAGGCACCGGGGAATTCTTACGGGTTCAGAGATTACAGATATGAAGATCACCCTGATTGCAGGAAGAGCCCATTTAAAACATACGGAAGGCGGCGATTTCCGCCAGGCTACGTACCGGGCTGTCCGTCAGGGATTAAGAGAGGCCGGGTGCCGCCTTCTGGAGCCTTATTATTCCTTTGTGCTGGAAGTGCCCCGGGAGTCTGTGGGCCGCGCCATGGCAGACCTGGAACGAATGCAGGGAACCTTTGGGGCTCCGGAGCAGGAAAAGGATATGGCGGTTCTGAAAGGAAGCGCGCCTGTGGTGACCATGCGGGATTACCAGAGGGACGTGGCTGCCTACACAGGAGGGCGGGGGAGACTTTCGCTGAGTTTTAAGGGCTATGAACCATGTCACAATGAGGAAGAGGTCATAAATCAGGCGGGCTATGATTTTGATCTGGATCTTCAGGATCCGGCGGGTTCTGTATTTTGTTCCCATGGAGCCGGGTTTATGGTGCCATGGGACCAGGTGAAGCAGTATATGCATGTGGCAAGTCCGCTCACAAAGATACGACCTGAGCTCTGTCGGAGAACGGCCGCGGCAGACGGTCAGGCAGCAAAGGAAGGTGGATCTGCGGCTGAGATCACAGCAGGGACAGCTGTGGGCTGCGGCCCGGGATCCGGAAGCCGGAAAGGAGTTCCGGCCGTTTCCGGCCGTCTTTCTGTTTCTCTTAGCGAGGACAGGGAGCTGGAGGAAATTTTCATCCGTACTTTCGGTGAGCCCAGACGGTCATATCCATCCGGAGGGGATTCCAGACGGGTCATACGGGCAAAGGATACGGAAAGCCGCGGACAGAGAAAAACAGCCGAACCAGAGCCGGAAGAAGAGTATCTTCTGGTGGACGGATATAATATTATCTTTGCCTGGGAGGAATTGAATGAACTGGCGAAGACCAACATTGACGGGGCCAGGTACCGTCTGATGGACATTTTATGTAATTATCAGGGGTTTAAAAAATGTACGCTGATTGTGGTATTCGACGCCTACAAGGTGACGGGAAACACGGGAGAAGCCCAGAAATACCACAATATCCATGTGGTTTATACAAAGGAAGCGGAAACTGCGGACCAATACATCGAGAAACTGGCCCATAAGATCGGCCAGAAGTACCGGGTAACCGTAGCCACCTCAGACGGGCTGGAGCAGCTCATTATCCGGGGCCAGGGCTGTCTTCTGATGTCAGCCAAGGATCTTAAAGAGGAGGTGGAGTATGTGAATCGCCTCATTGACGAGGAGAAGGGGAAACTGAAGGAAGGTCCGGGGAAGTCCGGAAAAAACTATCTTCTGTCCCATGCCGATCATGAGACGAAGGAATATCTGGAAGAGGTACGGCTGGGAAAGCAATAAATTCGCAACAGTTGAAGGAGGCTGTTTTATGGCAAAGGATACCTTGTCGTTCGGCGAAAGTCGAACGCCCGTCCGAAAGGCATGTATTACGGAATGTCCAGGCAGGTATATCATGGCATTTGACGCGGGAACCACCAGCAGCAGGTGCATTCTTTTTAATGCAAAGGGTGAGATCTGCAGTGTGGCGCAGAAAGAGTTTACACAGTATTTTCCAAGACCCGGCTGGGTGGAGCACGATGCCAATGAGATCTGGTCTACCCAGCTTGGGGTTGCCGTGGAGGCCATGTCAAAAATCGGGGCGACCGCAAAGGACATTGCTGCAATCGGAATTACCAACCAACGGGAAACAACCGTCGTCTGGGACAAAGATACAGGGGAACCCGTATACCGTGCCATTGTATGGCAGTGCCGCAGAACCTCGGAGTATTGTGATTTATTAAAGGAAAAGGGGCTGGTGGATACCTTCCGTGCAAAGACCGGCCTTGTGATTGATGCATATTTTTCAGGAACCAAGTTAAAATGGATTCTGGACCATGTGGAAGGAGCCAGGGAGCGGGCCGGGCGTGGAGAGCTTTTATTCGGAACCGTGGAGACCTGGCTGATCTGGAAGCTGACCAGAGGAAGGGTCCATGTGACCGATTATTCCAATGCGTCCCGAACCATGCTGTTTAATATCAACACGCTGGAATGGGATCATGAAATTCTCGCGGAATTAAATATTCCGGAATCCATGCTTCCGGAAGTAAAGCCCTCAAGCTGTATTTATGGAACGACGGATCCACAGTTTTTCGGAGGTCCCATTGCCATCGGCGGCGCGGCCGGAGACCAGCAGGCAGCCCTGTTCGGACAGACCTGCTTTTTACCGGGAGAGGCGAAAAATACTTATGGAACCGGATGTTTTCTTCTGATGAACACAGGGGAAAAGCCGGTCTTTTCTAAAAACGGCCTGGTAACTACCATTGCGTGGGGCCTGGACGGCACTGTAACTTATGCTCTGGAGGGCTCTATTTTCGTTGCAGGCGCCGCTATCCAGTGGCTTCGGGACGAGCTGCGCTTTATTGACTCTTCGTCGGATTCCGAGTACATGGCAGGGAAGGTGGAGGACACCAACGGCTGCTATGTGGTTCCAGCCTTTACGGGACTGGGCGCGCCTCACTGGGACCAGTATGCGCGGGGAACCATTGTGGGCTTAACCAGGGGCGTCAACAAATACCATATCATCCGGGCAACTCTGGATTCCATCTGCTATCAGACCAACGATGTGTTAAAGGCCATGGAGGCCGATTCCAAAATCCGCCTGGCTTCCCTTAAGGTGGATGGCGGAGCCAGCGCCAATAATTATCTGATGCAGACCCAGGCCGATATCATGAACGCGCCGGTAAAGCGCCCCCGGTGCATTGAGACCACAGCCATGGGAGCCGCCTGCCTGGCGGGCCTTGCGGTGGGTTACTGGAAAAACAAGGAAGAGATTATGAAAAACTGGGCCATGGACCGGATGTTTGAACCGAATATCTGTGAGGAGAAACGGACCGGGATGGTGGAAGGCTGGGAACGGGCCGTGAAATGCTCTTTTGAATGGGCAAAGGAAAAGGAGCACAAAACATGAAACTGACCATGCTGTTGATTTCCGACAGATTCACCGCGAAGGGGAGCTTCGGTCATATCTGAAGCCAATCTTTTGCTGCTGGTCACATTGCTGCTAGGGCAATCGCAAAGTCATAAATAGTAATACAAACATTGAAAAATAAGGATTTTTTTAATGCCTGTATATTTTTTA
>ERZ808051.327-NODE-327-length-57876-cov-4.560287_pt1 | contig 57876 bp, 40 predicted proteins | sample MGYA00380199_ERZ808051 | MGnify/ENA primary metagenome ERZ808051 (study PRJEB31490, sample SAMN06133391) | mouse gut metagenome | isolation source: J11 | host: mice | place: China: Chengdu | collected 2015-05 ... | reverse complement strand
TTTGGCGCTCGCAAGTCTCGCAAAATTGCATAAGGATGCAATTTTGACTTCGCGGTACTGTATGGCTGAACTGTTACATCATAAACTCTCATAATCGGACATCCCTTCCCCAAGCAGTTCCTTTACAATATAAATCAGCCCTGCGGCAGTCGTTTCCGTCCGCCGCAGGGCCGTGCTCCTTCTTGGGCGTATACCGCTCCTATGGGTACCATTTTGCCTGGGCTGTCCAAAGACGGGCATACTCCCCTCCGGCATGCAGAAGCTCCTCATGCCTTCCGCACTCCTGCACCCGCCCATCCTTCATCACAATGATTTTGTCCGCCGTGCGGCAGATACCCACCCTGTGAGATATAATAACAGATGTTTTCCCCTTTGTCATCTCCACAAACCGACACAATATCTCATATTCCACCAAAGGGTCCAGTGCGCTGGTGGGCTCGTCCAGAATGATAAGGTCGCTTTCCTTCCATAAGCCCCTGGCTATGGCTACCTTCTGCCACTCGCCCCCCGAGAGCTCCACCCCGCCAAATTCCCGTCCAAGCTGTACGTCCAGTCCCCCCGTCTTTTCCAGGAACGCCCCGTCCAAAACCTGCTTGGTCAGCGCCTCCATCCTCTCCGTGTCGCTCATACGGTTTAAAGCGCTGATACCGATATTTTCCCTCAAGGTGAAAAGATAACGCATGAAATCCTGTGAAACTACGGAGACATGTGCATAGAGCCCGCTGCGTTTCAGCTCCTCCGTGCTCTGCCCGTCGAAGCGTATCTCCCCCCTGCAGGGCAGATACGCCCCTGCCAGAAGCTTGGACAGCGTCGTCTTGCCGGACCCGTTCTCCCCCACTATCGCCACATGCTCCCCCTTTTTGATCTCCAGGTTCAGCCCCTGTAAAGCCTCCCTGTCACTTCCGCAATACCAGAAGTGCACATTTTCCGCCGTTACTTTTTCCTGAAAGGGACGATATTCCATGCTGCCCTCCGCCTCCGTGGGAACGGTGAAATAGTCGTAATAATCCTCCGCTATATGATACTTTCCTGCCACGTCAAAATAATTGACTATCGCCCTTACCATGCAGCTCTCATATACGGCAAAGGCGGAAATGCACGCCGCGAACTCCCCGACGGAAATTTTTCCCCTCGCCATAAGGTAAAATGCAAGCCCGATATTCAGGGCGGAAAACAAATTCTGCACAAAAATCCCTGCGGCCTGCTTTTTGCCGGTATCAAGCTGCACCTCCCGGATCTCCCGAACCCTTTTTATGTTTAAGTCCTGCCATTTAGCCTTCATAAAGGCTTCAAAGCCCATAACACGCATTTCCTTGACGGCTTCCCTATCGGAAAACAGCCCCCAGAAGTACCCGCACTGCCGCGTGATTCTGCTCTGTCTGCGCCTCAGCCTTGTCATAAGCTTCTCAAAATACATCTTTGAAAGCAGCGCCGGCAGCATACCAACCGCTCCTGACACCGCAAGCAAGGGAGAATACCTGCCCACCACCGCCATAGTGCCCACACAGCCCGCCAAGGCCCCCGCCGTGGCAATAACCCCATTTAACACCTCAAACTGTATGCCGCCTCTTCTTACCGCCGAGTCCGCCTTCTGAAAGCTGTCAAGCACCTTCGGGTCCTCCAGCGCCTCCAGACGGAGCTTCTCGGAAAAGACAATCATCTGCCTGCCGAAGTATTTCTCGCCGCGGACCTTGGCAACCTCTGTCAGGCTCCCGTTTATCACCTCTGTCACGGACGGCAGGACGATACAGACTCCGTACCATACCACCGCCAGAATAAAATTTCTCTCCCCCAAGCCATGACCGCCCGCAAGCTCAAGCAGATACGCCAGCAGTACGGGGTTAAGTATTCCCGCCGCCGCATTGACTGTCTCCGAGGCAAAAACTGCCGCCGCAAAAAGCGGATACACCCGGAAACAGTCCCTTACTATCCTGCCCAGACAATGAACCGTCTTTTTCATAAGCATATCCGCCCTTCCTGATACCACGCGCTCTGCGCCGCATACATATCGTGATACATCCCCTGCTTCTGCATCAGCTCCTCATGACTGCCCGACTGTATGATCCTTCCGCCGTCCAGGACATAGATCCTGTCCGCAAGCCTTGCACTGGCAAGCCTGTGGGAGATCATAATAGCTCCCCTGCGCTTAAAAATGCCGGTAAAGTTTTCATACATACGGCTCTCTGCCACCGGGTCAAGGGAGGCGGTAGGCTCATCCAGAACCACATATTCCGCATCCGACACAAATGCCCTGGCCATGGCCACCCTCTGCCACTGCCCTCTGGACAGCTCCTGCCCGTCCTCGTCGAGCCTGCCAAGATTCCGGTCCAGTCCCTTCCCGGCCTGGCCGGAAAGCAGCTCCCCGGCATCCGCAAGCCTCAGCGCCTCCTTCAGCTTTTCATCCCTGTCAAGCACGCCTAAATTGCCGATTGCGACGTTTTCCCGAAGCGTCATCTGATAGGACTGGAAATCCTGGAACACTACCGACAAAAGCCCGGCCTTAAGCTCCCCTGACAGCTCGCCCACCGGCACGCCGCCTATGGTCACGCTGCCCTTAGTGGGCTCGTAAAGGCCGCAAAGAAGCTTGATGATCGTAGACTTTCCGGCGCCGTTTTCCCCCACAAACGCCGCCCGCTCCCCCTGCTTTATCCGAAAGCTCACGTTTTTTAAAATCTCCCTGTCCGTACCCGGATAAGTGAAGCTGACATTCTCAAACACAATGTCCCTTCCCTGCGTCTGGCATACAACGCCCGGTTTCCTCTGCCGCCTTTCACCCAATCGGCAGAAATCTATGTAAAAGCGGACTCTCATACAGGAATCCAGCATCATACGGACAGCCCGGGTGCAGCCCTGCAGCCTGTTCACGCCTAAGTTGGAGATACCGTTCAGGGCGCCCGCAAACCTGCCAAGCGTCAGGCTGCCCGCCGCCAACCCCACCGCCGCCGCGCATACCACAAAGACAAAATACGCCGTATTCAACAGCCTGCCTCCTATATTGACCAGCATGATCTTCCGGTTCTCCTGCATGACCGTCCGGGCATGGCTATCCCCGTACCTGTCCCATTTTTCCGTAAAAAATCCCTCCGCGCCGAACAGCTTCATCTCGTACATGGCGTGCCTGTCGGTCAGGAGCCCCTTCAGATACTCCTTTCTTCTGACATCATCCACCGACTTTTCCGTGACCGCTGCCTGTCGTCTTGCGGAATAATAGCTGAAAAACACCATGGGAATCCCAAGCAGCAGCACCCCTGTCCCGATCCAGGGCGAAATCACAAAAAACGCCGCCATGGAAAACAACAGGGAGCCCACCGACTGCACCGCAAGCAGAATACTGCGGAAACAGTCCCTGAGCTCCTGCTCCGGAGCACCGGACATTTTCCGAAGCACCTCATAGGTTTCCGCCTGCTCAAAGGAGGCGTATTCCAGAGCCGACAGCCGCTCTATAATGTCCGGCGCCAGCCTTTCGCTCAGCTTCATGCCAATTACATCCGTCTCGTACATTGCCAGCCTTGACAGGGAATTCCATAATGCGAGCATCGTCACATACAGCGCCCCCCACAATACCACGCCTCCGACGGTTCCCCTTCCCTGCACGCCTGCCGCCGCGCTGTCCACGATCCGCTGAAGCAGCAGCATCTGAAGGCTTGCAAAAAATGCCGGAACCAGAAAACCAGCCATACTGAACAGAGCGTTTCCCGGCGCATAACGAAACACCGTCTTCACACAAAACCAGCCATTCTTCAGAACCATCTCAGCGCCTCCCATTGCCCGCCGTGCGGACACCGCAAATCCCCCCAGTCGCTGCTCCTATACATACCACTTCGCCTGTGCTTCCCAGAGCCTTGCATACTCCCCTCCGGCATGCAGCAGCTCCTCATGCCTGCCGCACTCCTGCACCCGTCCGTCCTTCATCACAATAATTTTGTCCGCCGTGCGGCAGATGCCCACCCGGTGAGATATGATAACGGAGGTTTTTTCTTTTATCATCTCTATAAATTGAGACAATATATCATATTCCACCAGGGGGTCCAGGGCACTGGTGGGCTCGTCGAGGATAATAAAATCGCTTTCCTTCCACAAGCCCCTTGCTATGGCTACCTTCTGCCACTCGCCGCCGGAAAGCTCCGTGCCCCCGAACTCTCTGCCCAGCTGCACGTCCAGCCCGCCCGCCTTGCTTAAAAATCCATCCCCTGCCACCTTTTCCAGCAGAGCCTCCATCCCCTTTGAGTCCTCCATCCGGCTCATATTACCGATGCCCACGTTCTCCCGCAGGGAAAACTGATAATGTACAAAGTCCTGGCTCACCACGGAAATATGGTCATAGAGACTGCGCCGGTTCAAGCCCTCCGTTTTCTGCCCGTCATAGCTGACCGCACCTTCACAGGGCAGATATGCCCCGGTAAGCAGCTTGGAAAGAGTCGTCTTGCCGGAGCCGTTCTCCCCCACGATCACCACATGCTCCCCTTTCCCAATTTCCAGGCTCACCCCCCGCAGGGCCTCCCTGTCGCTGCCGTTATAACAAAAATGCACATTCTCCGCCGTTATCTTCCTTGTAAAGGGCCGGTATTCCCCCGTGCCGTCCTCCTCCGTGGGAATGGTAAAGTAATCATAATAATCCTCCACGATATGCCAGTCATAGGAAAGCCGAAAGGTAATGCTTTCCGTGATATTCTGCAGATTTGCCTGAAAGTTGGCAAAGGACGCAAAGCACGCGGCAAACCCGCTTATGTGCATTCTTCCGGTCACACAGTAAAACAGCGCGACGCAGTTATTCAGCACAAAAAAGAGATTCTCGATAATGACGCCAGCAACGCTCTTTTTCACCACGGACAGCCCCTGCCTGCGCATCTCCTCCACTCTCTGCAGATTCGTCTCCTGCCATGCGCTTGTCAGATAGCCTTCAAACCCCATAACCCGCATTTCCTTCACGGAATTTTTTCCGGAAAGCAGCCGCCACAGATAATCCGCCCTCCTGGCAATGGTACTCTGCCCCCGCCTGAACGCCGTCATGCTTCTCTCCACGCCGATCTCTATCAGAAAGAACGGTATGACCCCAAGCAGCTCCGCAATTACAAAGACGGGAGAATACCTGCACACCACCAGAAACGATCCCACGCAGACGCCCAGACTTTCCACCAGCCCAAACATCGTCCTCAGAAGCTGAAACTGTATCCCCCTGCTCTCCATGGTCGTACGGGCCCGCTTGAATTTGTCCAGGACCTCCGGATTTTCCAGCATTTCCAGACGAATCCTTTTTGAAAAGCCAAACAGCCTGTTGCCGAAATATTTTTCCCCGTAGATTCCCGCCACCGCAAACACCCTGTTGCGGATCATGGATAAAATCACCGAAAATACGCTTATGCCTCCATAGATCAGAATGCTTCCCAGAAGCTGCTCCCTCCTGTCCCCGGTCCCCTGGGCGGCAAGCTCCAGAATATGCGCCAGAACAAGAGGCCCCGCCGCCGAAACCACAACCGAAATGACGGACGCCGCCACCTCTACTATAATAAACGCAGGATACGCGCGATAACAGTCCCGGAGCATGCCGCCCACATACCGCCATTTTTTCCCGCCCGCATTTTTATTTTCCTTCTTCAACCCTTTTCCCTCCAAAATAAGAACGGTCCGCATTTTCACACCCCGCGGCCCTCTCCTTTGCTTTTCCGCAGCCTATGCACCCGGCTCTCAGTTTGCAGCCTGTCCCGCCTCCTGATAAAAGGCGCTCTGGGCCTTAAACATACTTGCATACAGCCCCTGCTTTTCCATCAGCTCCCCGTGACTGCCAACCTGCACGATCCGTCCGCCGTCCAAAACAAAGATTCTGTCCGCCATCTTTGCGCTGGCAAGCCTGTGGGAAATCATGATCGTGCCCCGCTCGTGAAAAACCCTGGCAAAATTCTCATACATATGGCTCTCTGCAAGCGGGTCCAGGGAAGCGGTGGGCTCGTCCAGGACCACATATCTGGCCTCCGACACAAACGCCCTCGCCATGGCGACCCTCTGCCACTGCCCCTTGGACAGATCCTGACCGTCCTGGGTAAGCTTTCCCAGATTCCTGTCAAGCCCCTTCTCCTGCCCCCTTACAAGCTCCAGGCCGTCCGCCGTCTCAAGCGCCGCCAGAAGCTTTCCGTCCTCATTCAGAGCCGCAAGATTTCCGAACGCCACGTTTTCCCGCAGTGTCAGCTCATAGGACTGAAAATCCTGAAAGACCACGGACAATGCCTTTGTCCTGACCTCCTCCGACAGCCTCCTCACCGGCACTCCCCCAACGGTAACGCTGCCCGCCGTAGGCTCATACAGACCGCAGAGCAGCTTGATTATGGTAGACTTGCCCGCCCCGTTCTCCCCGACGAAGGCGGCGCGCTCTCCCTCCCGGATATAAAAGGTCACATTCTTTAGAATCTCCCTCTCTGTTCCGGGATAGACAAAGCTCACATTGTCAAAGGCAATATCATAGTGCGTCAGCTCTCCCACATCCCTTTTGTCCGTCCGGGGCTTCATTTCCATAAACTGTGTATAAAACTTTATTTCTATGGAGAGCTGCAGCGCCTGGGAAGCAAAGTACACACAGTTCTTCACCCTGCTGCAGATCTGCCCCGCCGCGTTAATTGCCGCGGTAAACTGGCCAAGGGTCAGGCTGCCCGCGAGAAAGCCTACCGCTGTAGTACAGATAATAAATACCAGGTACACAATGGCCAACAGTGTGCTGCCCATGTCGGCAAACATGGATTTTCTTCCCTCTCTGAGAGTCAGCTGCGCCAGGCGGTTGCTGTAGATATCCCATTTTTTTGTCAAAAGCTCCTCCGCTCCGAACAGCTTCATCTCATACATGGCATGCTTGTTTGTCAGAAGCTCCAGCAGGTCCCCCCTGCGCCTTTTTGCATCCGCCGCTTCCTCCGTGGCTACCGCCATCCGCCCTGCGGAATACAGGCTCATAAACGCCATGGGAATACCTATGAGCACCACACCCACCCCCACCCAGGGCGAAATCGAAAAATACACCGCCATGGTAAACACCATGGATACAAACGCCTGGATAAACTGTATAAGCCTCTGTCCGCATATCTTCACCCTGGCCTCCGGTTCGTTGGACATTCTCTGAAAGATCTCCTGGGTCCCCTGGTCCTCGAAATCGGAAAATTCAAGCTCCGACAGCTTTTTCGCGATATCCGGCGCCATCCGTTCCTTCATCTTCACATCTATCACGGCTATCTCATAGACGGCAATTCTCTGCAGCGTCACCCAGAGCGCCAGCATCACCATCAGCGCCGCACCCCATGCCACAAGAGGACGAAGCTCCCCCGTACCCCCTATCAGCTCCGCGGCGCTGTCCACTATCTCCTGCAGCATAATCATCTGCAGCCCGGTAAAACACGCCGGAACCACAAATCCCACAATGACGAGAAAGGTATTCCACCCGGCATAGTGAAACATCATTTTTATACAAAATAATCCGTTTTTGACCGCTTGCATAAAGCTCTCCTCCCTTTTATGCATTTACTATGGTTATTATTATAGCTTCTATGGCTCCGCATAGCAGCATATTGTATTATTCTGCAAAAAAAATGTCATAAACGGCAGCGCTCCTGCAAAAGCAGACGTACCCTCCGCTGAAGGCCCTCCTGCTCCGATACCCTGATTACAGTGCCTTCATGGATTGCCCTGCCATAAAAACAGCCGCAGGCTTCGCTGTGCAAGAGAAGCCTGCGGCTGTTTTGGGTAAAACAATAGAGCTTATTGGGGGTCATCACCGCTTTTAAAAATTCGCGAATACCTCCATCTGTTTTTTCAGTTCCTCCACAATCTCCCGGTTTGTATCCATACGGCCCGTAATATCTGCCATATCCTCCTCCAGGCTCTTAGTGCTGCCTGCAACTCCAGTAATACCGACTGCTCCCTCATCTATCGCCTTTGTAATGCTTTCAATGGAGAAGGCTATCTCGGTCATGGAATTTCTAAGGCGGTCAATCCTGCCGTTAAACGCATCGATCATATCCTTTACATAATCCGCATCCTCCTTATACTGCCTTCCGGAACGGACAAATTCACGGAATTCCGCCAAAATAGTCTCACTCAGATAATCCGCCACGTCCTGGGAATGCTTTGAAAGATTATGTACTGCGTTTGTGACCACCTGATTGACCTCCTGGATACGCCCCGCAGTCTCACTGCAGGAATTTGCCAGGGATTTTATCTCCGTTGCCACGGCAGCAAAGCCTTTTCCGGCTTCGCCGGCACGCATGGCTTCTATGGAGGCGTTAAGGGCGATCAGATCGGTGGTTGACGAAATTTTTACGATATCCTTTGTCAGCTTGGTTACCTGCTCCACGCTCTTACTGTTTTCAATAGCCTCCTCCAGCACCTTCAGGATATCGGAGGCTTTTCTTTGAATCACCTCCGTGTTTGTCTGTGCCGTTGCCTCCATCTCATTCGCCCGCAGCTTCATCGCAGAAGAATACTCCGTAATGGCGCTGCATTCCTCTGCCATATCATGGACCTCCTCTTTGATGCCTGCGACACTGCCGTTAATATTAGCCGCATTATTTGCAACATTCTTAATCGCCGTAGACAGAGAGGCTGCGAGAGAAGACAGTTTTCCGGCGCTTTTTCTCGACGTGCGGGTGTGTTTGAGCACCTCTCCCGTCACGTCGTCAAGCTTTCCTGAGCTTTCCTGAAGGGTATCCACCGCTCCCTTAATCGGCGTTATCACATATTTTTTGATGATCCTGATAGCAGCAAACACCAATATAAGACATGTCACAACAGATGCCACTGCGATAATCAGCGATACGATATAGACAAGAAGAAGCTTGTGTCTGGCATCGGCCGTCCTTGCGCTTACGGCGTTATACAGCTCGTCTATATTGCTTTCCATGGCAGAGCCGAAGCTGGCAACGTCGCCATTGGCACAGGCATAGGCATCCTGAGTCCTGCTGTCCGCACTGGCGCATACCAGATAAACCAGCGCATGCTTAAAGGAATCATAGTTTTCCAAAAGCTGCGCATAAATTCCCTCATCTCCCGAAACGTAGCTTTCGTATTCCTTTAAATACCCTTCAAGTGTTTTTTCTTCTTCCTTGATCTGTGCCACAAGATCAATCATAGTATTGTAGTCAGTTGCGACAATATGGGACAGCGCCATCTTATGGATGTTTGTGGCCGTGTAACGGATATTCTGCAGTGTTTCCGAACCTACCATATAATTATCGACAATCTTTGAAGCATTGGAATTTACGTTGTTAATATTAAACACCGACAGGGCATTTGAAGTCAATGCCACAATTCCCAGAAGAATAATCGGAAGTATCAGACGCTGTTGTATGGTGAATTTTTTCTTCATCTTGCATTAAAAAATCCTTTCGACATAATATTTCTATCTTGCAGAAATGCCTTCTGCCATCTCGTCTAACTGCTCCTGCAGATCGCGGCCGGAGGGATTCCCCGCCGCCATATTTTCCGCAAAGCGTGAGACAGGGTCCCAGAACTTGCCGCCTATCCTCTGGAGCTGAGAAAATTCCGACTGTTCCAAAAGAGCGGTGATCGCCGGCGCCTGCCTGACCTCTGCAGAATCCGCGACCGTCGTATTTGAAGGCCCCTGTCCCCGCATTTCAAAGCGTAGCCTTTGATTCTGTTCATTTGTGATCCATTCGGCAAGCCTGGATGCCCATTGCGGGTGCTCGGAATAAGCATTTACGCCAATCAGCTTACAGCCTGAAAAGGATGCCATCTGCACCAGGCGGCCGTTACAGTTATATGCCGGCAGCTTGCAGGCTCCGGTATTCTCTCCCCAGGCCTCCGTTACCTGGACGGAATTCCATACGCCGCTGACTCCTGCAATCACCGTTCCGTCCTTTACCCCGTTCAGAAATTCCTCGTCCGTACAGCTGACAAAACCCGGATTTTCCGCAATCCGGAGCATTGCCTGCGCCACATCGATGCCCTTTATGTCGCCCTCCGTCCGATTCCATGTGCAATAGTTGGTGATCCCGTCGCTGTTAAGCCCAACCTGCATCCCCGTATTTCCGAAAAAAGAATATACATACCATGCCGAGGACCAGTCCATGGTAAACAGTTTACCGTTTGCCGCAGCGGCTTCCAGTATGCCGTCCAGCGTTTCAGCCTGTTCGTCCGTGATATATTTCTTGTTGTAATACAGGAAATATCCGTTATCCGCAGTCAGCGGATAGGCATACAGACGATCGTTTATCGTGGCCGCTTCCGTGGTACTGGAAAGATTTCTTCCCCTGATCTCATCCGCATTCTCAATAGGATTCAATGCCCCGGCAGCAGCCAGGGCATTTATCTGGTCATCCGCAAAGGTAAATACGTCTGCGCCCTCCTCCAGTCCTCCCAGCAACGCGTTTTTACACTGGGATTCCCCCTGCGCCTCGAAAACAATCTCAAAATCCGCCTGCCCCCGATAATTTTCCACAAAACCGTCGATAATCCGGTTCATCAGCTCCGCATCCTCCTGGGCTCCCCAGACAACCAGCTCAACCTTTGAAGGCTCCGTATTCACCGGGTCCGTTTCCTCTGCCTTCCCGCACCCCATAATAGCCGAGGTACACAGAAGCCCCAGAAGCAATCCGCAAATTCTTTTTCCCATATGTAGTCCATCCTTAATTTTTATTATTTCCAAAGCCATACTTCAGCGCTTCGCGCTGAGCGACAGAGACGCGCTGCGGCTGAATTCTTGAGTGCGTTATACCACAATCTCATGCGCTCCGGCGCATATGGAATCAGTAGTTGACACAATGACCTTCTGTGTCAACATTGTACCACAATCTCGTGCGCTCCGGCGCACATGGAATCAGTAGTTGACACAATGACCTTCTGTGTCAACATTATACCACAATCTCATGCGCTCCGGCGCACATGGAATCAGTAGTTGACACAACGCACTTTTGCGTCAATATTATACCATTAAAACGGGCTGTATGCAATATCAGACATTCCTTTGGGGACAGGGTGCTTGGAGTACTTAACTTTCTATTCACTACGCAATCAAATACCCCGGGGCAGTCTCACCACCACCGTGAATTCCCTGTTTCCGCTGTCCACCAAAAGCTCTCCGCCGCAGCCGTGGACAATACGCTCCACGCTGCGCAGCCCCAGCCCGTGTCCGACCCGGTTCAGCCTGTCGCTCTTTGTGGTCTGCAGGACGCCGCCCTGCTCCCTGGCCTTTGCCGCGGCCCTGTTTTTCACCCTGATGTAATAGATATCCTCCTGTTCCCTGCAGTCTACTGCCAGATACTTCCCCTCCTGTACCTGGCGGTTGGCCTCCAGGGCATTGTCCAGAAGATTGCCCAACAGCCCGCAGATCTCGTCAGGCTTTAACGAAAGCCCCGTCAGATTGCAGAGGGAAAGGCTGACCTCCACGCCCTCCTTCCTCGCTCTGGCAAGCTTGTCCTCCAAAAGCGCATCCACAATAATATTACCGCTCTTAACCGGAAGCGTCAGAGAATCCACATCCTCCCCAAACGCTCTCAGATAATCCGCCATCTGCTCATACCTTTTCTCCGAAAGCAGCGTGTTTAAGAGATTAATGTGATTCTTCAGGTCATGCCACAGCTCCCTGGTCCGCTGATAATTGTTTTCCACGTTCTCCAGATAAACATCCGCCTCCCGCTTTCTGTTGCGGGCTTCGGCCTGCTTTCTTTCCCCCTGCCTTTTCCTCTCATAAAGTATCTGCGCTGTATAAAATAACAGCAGCGACACAAGCAAAAAGCTGACCGTCACAAAACGCCGGGCGACACTTCCCTCCCGCCCTAAAATCCCAAATGCAAGTATAAGAAAAAACAAGGTGATGCCCAGGGTAAGACCCGTTATATAGTCAAGCCTCCTGCGTCCGTCCGGTCCCTTCTCCCCAAAGCATGCTCCGGCGCCGTCTCCCTGCAGCTCGTCCGCCTCCCGTCCATGTTCCGTAAGAATAACCCTGCCCAGAATCAGACCTGACACAAGTATGCTCTTTGACACCACAACGGCAAGTATGCCGAACAAGGTCCTGCCTGCCCCGCCTGCGCCAAGCCCTTCCATAATGAGCATACTCGCCAGATCAAGATAAATGGCAGCAGTAAAAAAGCCGGCGCCCGCCACACACCCTCTTACAATGCCGGCACGGCGACAGCTTTGGAAAACATAGCATGTCATAACAAACGTTAATATGAAATTGGTCTGTTGTATCATTCCCGTTCCCAATTAAAAATGCCTTTCCGCAGCCTGTCCTGGGGGCGGCTATACCATCTCCAGCATCAGCCGCCTCATGCACTCCTTCGCATATGAACGGCTGACCGGCACGGCTGCTCCGCCCTTTAGACTGATCTGTTCCCTTGAATACCTCTGTATATGCTTCAGATTCACCAGATAGCTTCTGTGGCAACGCAGGAATCCCTCTCCCAGCTGTTCCTGGGCCTGATCCAAACTGCCGTAAAAGCAGTAGCTCTCATCCCCGGTATATATAAATATCTGCCTCTTATCGCTCTCCAGATACAGAATCCTCCCCTTTTCCACCCGCAGGGTTTCCCTGTTTATCCGGAAACTGAAGTATTCCTCCCCAAAAAGCTCTTTTCTGACCGCGGAAAGCACCTCCGCAAGCTTATCCAGGCACGCCGGAGCATTGGCCTTATTATACTGTGCAGGCTTACGGCTCCCGGATATCTGGCTTTTTAAAAGATACCGGAAGGCCTTCACCTCATAGCCCGTCTGCGCATAATCTATAAAGCTCGTCACATAGACGATCAGACCGTTCTCCCCGCGCCTTCTCAGCTCCTTGGCCACACGGATACCGTCGTCGGCGCCGTTTTCCATCTGAATATCCAGAAAGTATACGTCCGCCCGCTCGCCTGCGTCCAGGGCAGCTATCAGCTGCCCTCCGCTCTCATATTCCGCGATCTGTGCCTCAAAATCCTGCTCAAAACCGTACTGCAGTATCCTTTCATGCAAAAGCGCCCTGTACCCCGGTTCATCGTCGCAAATCACAATACGCATTATTGAAGCTGCCCCTCTAAAACCTTTGCCGCCTCCGCGATGGCATCCGGAATCCCCGCAGGATTCTTTCCGCCCGCCTGCGCCATGCCGGGGCGTCCGCCTCCGCCTCCGCCTACAAGCCCGGCAATTCCCTTGATCAGGTTGCCGGCATGGGCTCCCCGGGCAAGAGCGCCGTCGGTAGCCATGGCAATCATGTTTACCCTGTCGCCCGTGGCGGAAAGAAGAACCACAACGCCCTCGCCAAGCTTCTCCTTTAGCTGGTCGCCCAGCTCGCGAAGGCCGTTCATATCCACCCCGTCCGCCTTTGCGGCAAGGAGCTTCACGCCCTTTATCTCCCTTACCTGATCCATGACGTTCCCCAGCGCGTCCTTCGCCGCCTTGCTCTTTAAGGATTCCAGCTCGGAATTCAGCGCCTTGAGCTCCGCCATCAGATGCCCGCACTTCTCCACCAGGGAAGCCGGGGACGACTTCACGATCCGGCTTGCCTCCTCAACCGTCTTCTCCAGATTTTTATAATAATTCATCACGCCGTTTCCGGTAATGGCCTCAATTCTGCGGGTTCCCGACGCAACGCCGTTTTCGGACAGAATCTTAAAGCTGTTAATAACGCCTGTGTTATTAACATGGGTTCCCCCGCAGAGCTCCACCGAGAAATCACCCATCCTGACGACACGTACCTCCTCACCGTACTTCTCGCCAAACAGCGCCATGGCTCCTGTCTTCTTTGCCTCCTCGATGCCCATGGTCTCCGTAACCACCGGAATATTTTCGGCAATCTTCTCGTTTACTGTTCTCTCGACACGTTCCAGCTCCTCCTTGGTCATCGCCGTAAAGTGGCTGAAATCGAAGCGAAGCCTCTCTCCGTCCACATAGGAGCCCGCCTGCTCCACATGAGTTCCCAGCACCTCCCGCAGAGCCTTCTGCAGCAGGTGGGTCGCGCTGTGGTTTTTGCAGGTGTCCGAACGCCTTCCTGCGTCCACCGTCAGTGTCGCCGTATCTCCCACCCTAATCATGCCTCTTGTGACCACTCCGATATGACCTATCTTTCCGCCCAGAAGCTTCACCGTATCCTTCACCTCAAAGCTGCCGTCCCCGGTGGTAATCGTGCCGGTATCCCCGCACTGTCCGCCCATGGTGGCATAGAAGGGGGTCTCGTCCACGATGACAGTGCCCGCCTGCCCGTCAGTCAAAGCCTCCACCAGCTCCTCCTCGGTGGTCAGAACCGTGATCCCTGAATTGTGCTGCAGTCTGTCATACCCTACAAAAACGGATGTTATCTCCGGGGCAATGGACTCATACACAGTCACATCCGCCCCCATATAATTGGTGGTCTTCCTGGCTCCCCGCGCCATCTCCTTCTGCTTCTGCATGCAGACCTCAAAGCCCGCCTCATCTATGGCAAGACCCCTTTCCTCCAGGATCTCCTTTGTCAGATCTACAGGGAAGCCGTAGGTATCATACAGCTTAAACGCATTTTCGCCGGAAAGCTCCTTACGTCCCGCCGCCCTCATCTCCTCCTCCATCTGTGACAGAATGCTCAAGCCCTGGTCGATGGTCTTGTCAAACTTGTCCTCCTCCTGGGTGAGGACATTTAAAATAAAGTCCTTCTTCTCCTCCAGCTCGGGATAGCCGTCCTTACACTCACGGATAACGGTCTCGCTTAAAGCCGCCATAAACTTGCCGTCGATGCCCAGCTTCCTGCCATGCCTTGCCGCGCGGCGGATCAGGCGGCGCAGCACATAGCCCCTTCCCTCGTTGGAGGGCAGGATGCCGTCGCTGATCATAAAGGTAGTGGAACGGATATGATCGGTGATCAGACGAATGGATACATCCTTCTCCTCATCCTTTTGGTACTCCGTTCCCGCAAGCCGGCAGATATGGTCACGGATAGCCTTCATGGTGTCTATGTCGAACACGGAATCCACATCCTGGACCACCACCGCAAGACGCTCCAGCCCCATACCGGTGTCTATGTTCTTCTGAGACAGCTCGGTGTAATTGCCGTGGCCGTCGCTGTCGAACTGGGTGAACACATTGTTCCACACCTCCATAAAGCGGTCGCAGTCACAGCCCACCCTGCAGTCGGGCTTCCCGCAGCCGTACTCGATGCCCCTGTCATAATAAATCTCGGAGCAGGGACCGCAGGGACCCGCGCCATGCTCCCAGAAATTGTCACACTCTCCGTTCTCATCCCGGTAAAAGCGGGTGATCTTTTCCCCCGGAACGCCGATCTCCTTCGTCCAGATGTCGTAAGCCTCGTCATCCTCACAATAGATGGAAGGATACAGCCTCTCCGGGTCCATGCCCACCACCTTTGTCAAAAACTCCCAGCTCCAGGCAATGGCCTCATGCTTAAAATAATCCCCGAAGGAAAAATTTCCAAGCATCTCAAAAAAGGTCAGATGCCTCGCAGTCTTACCCACATTTTCGATATCTCCGGTACGCACGCACTTCTGGCAGGTTGTCACCCTTCTTCTGGGCGGAATCTCCTGCCCGGTAAAATAAGGCTTCAAGGGCGCCATTCCGGAATTGATGATCAGAAGACTGTTGTCATTGTGAGGCACCAGCGAAGCGCTTTTCATCTTTAAGTGCTCCTTACTCTCAAAAAAGTCCAGATACATTCTTCTCAGTTCATTTACGCCAAACGCTTTCATGGTATTCTCCTATTCCAGTTATATTCCGATTTATCTGCGCATCATTATAGCACACAGGCTGCAACTTTTAAAGCCCCAAATAAGGACATACCCTCCCTTTTGCCTGCCGGATAAAATATATTTTCTGAATGCTTATCTTTCAATTCTGTCAAAATTCAGAAATATCTTAGCCCGCTTTACGGTAATATATCCTTTCCAGTTCTCAGTTACTCGCCTGGAAACATCACTGTCAATTCCCCAAGAGAAATTCGGATTCCATACTCCCTGCTCATTTATATTATTAAGCCAAAAATCAAAGGTCCGCTCAATTCCATGCTTCACATCGCCGTACCATATCGAATTGGGAGACGATACGAAATCAAGCGGAGTGAAAAAATATCCATTATACTTGCCTGTATCAAAACAAGTGTTTTCAAGTATTCTTCTTCGCATGGATTCCATTACTTCAGGGGATATAAGGGGAGATTTTATTTGAAGAAGCCGTTCAACTAACGCCTGAATATTAAACGTATCATGATCACCGCAAAAGCCCTTGCCTAAAAGGAAGCTGATACAATCATCTGCAATTTTATACCCGAGTTCTTTTTGACTATCTGTTCCATTACATATCATTGCAGAAGCAACCACCGCACAGGGATTGGGATTAAACACCATGCAAGGCTCATAATTCCACCAGGGTGCATGAGGATAATCCATAGCTTCTTTTGGACTGTCCTCCCAATACTTTGGTATATTCTGTACGGACCTTTCAAAATAATTCAATATAGCCTTAAACCATGCAGAAGAACAATCGAGCTCATACTCATATGCTTGAAAAATTGCTTCTGCTGTAGGTATGGCGGCGGATAAAGGGCAAAGCATATCAGCCTCAAAGCCGCTGCCCATACCGCCATCGGCATTTTGGTATTTCAGCATTTCCTCAACGATAGTATCCTTGCTGCCGCCGTTAAACAGATAATTCCACTTTGCACGATCATATGGACGAGCATTCGCCTGCATCCAATCGTTCATTATGTTTAGTTGTTTTTTAGTCAGCATTCTCATAACAGCTCTCCCTTCAAAAGCGGCCTTCTTCCGTTTTTCAGCCCCTGTATTTTCCGCTATCCGCAAAAATTGCACCAACACAAATTTCTGTAACTCCACCACTTTCACGCCTAAAAGTTCCGCCGCCTGTCTGAGCGACATCCGCCGGCGATACGGCCCTCCCTTAGTCAGCGCCTCAAAAGGGCTAATATTTCAGGGACGCAGAAGCTATATTTAATGCCATAATCCGAGGCTGTCACGCCTTAAGCAGTCAGTCCTGGGCATCACAAAACACATCCCCCTCCATGGCGATAATAGCGTCCATAGGGAGGACTGTCCCGTCTTTCAGTACAATCTCCCGCCGGTATCCGTCCACCCTTTTCACCCTCCCACACACAGGCACATTGGCGCCGCCGTCCTTTTTCTCATCCGGCTTAAAGTAAGTGACTGTAATTACAGGCTCCTGGCCGGGGTTCTCCCCCATTGCCTTAAGAAGCAGCGAAAGCTGCTGATCTAACCGCTCCCTCTGCCCATCTTCCAGTTCTACATGAGAACCGGTCAGCCGTGCTGTCTCCTTTACCGCCTCTCCATGTCCGACAAGGGCGGCAAAAGGCGCAAACTGCGCCGCCCTGTCTAACAGGGGCATCTGCGGATGCCGCCTGGATACGGGATGCGGCAGATAAAGAATATCGTCATATTTACCCTGCTCTTTCTCCCTATTCATGCCCTGAGTCCTCCAATCTGGCGGTTTCGCACCATGCATATTTCTTTTCACTGTGAGCCCCAGCCGGTTTGCGGCTTGCAGCCCCAATACCGCATCTATCATTTTCTGCGGTGAGGAAGTTTGCGCTTTTCTCCTTCTTTACATAGCTGCAACCCCACACCTCTGTCAAAACAGACTCATTTGCTCATAGTCCTGTCTGCGTTCCAGCTTCGGAGAAGACTTAGTCAGGAAGCTGCCGACCTTCCCCGCATTATATATCCATGGCAGCATTTCATCTTCCTCCAAAATAAGAGGCATTCGTTCATGGACGGGACTCACGGATTCATTTGCTGCGGTGGTCAATATGACAAAATGAGGACCGTCCTCCTGCTCCCGATAAAATCCCGCCATATATAATATTTTTCCCTGTTTTCTGCAAAAAGTCACCTTCTGCCTTTCTTTATCCCATTCATAAAAGTGCCTTGCCGGGATAATGCATCGCCGCTGCCTTACACTGTCAGAAAAAGTAGGACGCTCCAGAGCCGTCTCCGCTCTGGCGTTAATCATTAACCTTTTATCCTTTCCCAAAAATCCCCACCTCATCTCCCCGCCGCACAGCTTTTCATCTCTGCCATATATTACCGGAGCATAATTTGTTGGATAAATATCTCCTGTCCTTTCCGTCATGAATTTTTCGTCTATCTCCTGCAGCGCTCGATATATTTCTTCCTCTGTGTCCTTATCAATATAATAACGCCCACACATTTCTCTCGCTCCTCCTGTCTATGTCTAATTAAAGTACAATTATTATAGCAGAAAATACGTTCGATTATAACCCCTTTTCAAATTTTTTTGTACAAATCCCGCCCCCGCCCCGATGGAGCGCCCCTGCCCCCTCCCAGGGGCAAATTACTCATCTTACGCCTAAAATCTTTTAAAAATATTTTTTGTGTTTACGGCAATTATCAGCGATACAACACCCGAAAATAAAATAACGGCATATTCAAATCCCTTACATATTTGAAATAGGATACCATAAAACGCATTGCCCAATGGCTGTGCGCACATGGAAACGGTAAGAATGACTGCAATCACCTTTCCAATTAAATTTTGCGGGGTTTCTGTCTGGATAAAGGACATCAGCTGCACGGTAAAGAGAGTTGATAATACCATAATGGCAAAGCAGCATACAGTTATAACAATATAATTTATGATTGCAGCTGAAAACACCGTCAATGAAAAGCCCATAGGAAACACGCATACCGCACAAGCGATCACGAGCCTGCCGGATTTATGGATCGCCAGTTTGCCTGCAAAAATGCCTGCTCCGATACCTCCTGCCAATCCGCCTGCCGCCAGCGCTCCCTCCGCAAAGCCATATAGCCTGTTTGCCTGTGAAGCCTCTAAATTCAATACCTCCGTTACCAGATATGGAAGCGCCACAATAATCATAGCGGCAAGAAACAAATTAATTCCGCAGATTACAAGAACAGCCTTTCCTATAACAGGCTTCTCCCTTCGGATAAAGCGGATGCTCTCTGCAAAATCGGCTGCGGCTGTCTTCAGAATGCCCCCGTCTGAGGCTTGCTTCCGGAACGGTATTTTAATGAAGATTTCCATAACCGCCGACATAATAAAGCATACCATGCAAACCCACAATACAGGCTTTAATCCATATGCGCTGTATAAAACGCCTCCAAGCACAGGACCAATCAGAGACGCAAAGGAACTGATTGTATTGATAACAGAATTGGCGGCCATAAAATTATCCTGATTGGTAAGCGCAGGAATGCTTGCCTGCACGGATGGCTGGTATGCTCCCGCAATGCCATACAAAAAGCTCAACGTAACCGTCAGAAGAAGAATCAGATTCACCTTATTCATAAGCAGGGAAAAGACCAGGATGACTGCCGCCGTAAAAAAATCCAGTATTACCATAATATTTCTTTTATTCACCCGGTCTGCGATAATGCCGCCAACAGGCGACAGCAAAACAGCGGGAATGAAAGCGCACGCCGTAACGGTACCGTAAAGTGCAGACGAGCCTGTCAAATTTAATAAATACAGCGGTAACGCAAACCTTATTGTTGCATTGCCAAACAAAGAAATAATCTGGCCGATTATAACTAACGTAAAATCCCTGGATAATAGCTTTTGATTCATTCTTTAAACCTCCATTTTTTCTATTCCGTCTTCCAGAACGCGATATATAAAACCAGCAAGTATGACGAAAACCGCACTCATTGCCAGCATTACCCAGACAATACTCCCCGGAGAAATGGTAATGCAGTTGGCAAAAAAGCATACCACAATCAAAGAGCATACAACTGCTGCAACTGCCGAGCGTTTTTTCCATCCGGCAACAGTAGAAATAAATCCCCAATTGATACCGCATGACGGTATTTAATACCATAAAATATATCTGCCCCATTTTACAGGGCAGAAATTTGTTCCCGGCAGCAGAAAATACACAGCCTGTATCTTTTATTGCTTGTGCTTTTGATAGATGGTTGCCAGCTCCTGCAATCTCCCTAATATTTCGCTGTCTACAATATCCAGGCCAAAACCTTGCAGCATCTGTCTGAATACCATAAACTTACAGTAGGATTCTTCCGCAGAGCTGTCAAATATCATAGGATTCATCCAGACATTTGCAGCAAGCAAAATCAGCTCTGCCAATTGCTCCGGGTAATCCGTTTTGATGGAACCGTCTGAAACACCCTGCCTGATAATCGGCAAAATATAGTTTGGCGCTGCGTTTTCTATGGTATCATGCAAAAGGCTGAAAAGAAGCTTCGGGTTATTGTGAAAATCCGGAGCTACCGTAAAAATATCGTTCTGTACAGGCCGGCTGATTGATTCGCTGAAAATGGTCTTTAGCTTCTCTATCCCGCTGAGGTCAGAACGGTCACGAATAGCCGCAAGCATCCGGTTCGATTCGGATGTCATCCTGTCTGTAACGGCAACTAAAATATCTTCCTTTGACTTAAAATGATGATAGATAGCACCCTTGCTAAGACCGCCTAAATTATCAATTATATCCTGAATGGAAGTATGCTCATATCCCTTTTCTATAAACAATCGAAAAGCCACATCCAATATTAAATTAACGGTTTCTTCCGGATGCTTATTTCTTGCCATGATTCCTCACCCCCTTAACATACCTTTGGTATGTTTTATCTTATCATACCGTTGGTACGTTTGTCAAGCTGCTTGATAAATATAGCCAATCACATACTTACAAAAACCGCCCATAAAGACAGCTCAGGGGGGACAGCCCGATAACGGGCTGTCCCCCCTGCCTGCCAAAAGCGCAGCTGTTTTATATTTATAAAGCGCCTTCTGCATGTGTCAACGCAGGAACTGTCGCAGCACACTCATAAACAGATCGATGTCAAGAGGCTTGGCAATATGGGCGTTCATACCGCTCTTAAGCGCCGCTTCCTTATCCTCCTCCATGGCATTGGCCGTCATGGCTATGATAGGCAGGGTCTTCGCATCCCTGCGGTGCATGGCCCGGATGGCCTTTGTAGCCTCGTAACCGTTCATAACCGGCATCTGCACATCCATCAGCACCGCGTCATAATAGCCTTCCTCGGATTTCTCCAGCATTGCCACCGCATCGGTCCCATCCGGCGCAGCTTCCACCATAAAGCCCACCTCCTGCAGGATGACCTCTGCTATCTCCCTGTTCAGCTCGTTATCCTCTACCAAAAGCAGCCGTTTTCCGTTGAAGTCAGCCTGGGTCCATGCCGCCTCTGCCTCCGAGCTCTTATCACCTAAATTATTTGCCGCCAGCAGCGCCGCCTTTAAGTCGGACATAAAGAGCGGTTTAGCGCAGAACGCGGTAACGCCCGCCTCCTTTGCCTCATCCTCGATATCCGTCCAGTCATAGGCGGTGAGAATAATAATAGGCGCATCCTTTCCCACCACGCTGCGGATCTTTCTTGCGGTTTCGATTCCGCTGGTCTCCGGCATCTGCCAGTCTATGATGTAGGTATGGTACGGATCTCCCTCCTCATAGGCGGCCTTTGCGCGGTATGCCGCCTCTCTGCCGGAGGTAGTCCATTCGGAGCGCAGTCCGATGCTTTTCAGCATTTTGCTCACGCTGTCGCAGACATTGAAATCGTCGTCTACCACCAAGGAGCGCAGTCCCTCCAGCTCCTTGATCTGCTCCGCGTTCTTTTCCACATCCTGAAGCTGCAGCGGAAGCCTTACCGTAAAGGTGCTCCCCTTTCCCACCTCGCTGTCCACGGTGATCTCACCTCCCATCATATCGATGATGCTCTTGGTGATCGCCATGCCCAGTCCGGCGCCCTGTATGCCGCTTCTCGTGGTAGTGGATTCGCGCTCAAAGGGTTCAAAAATATGTTCCACAAACTCCCGGGACATTCCGATTCCGTTGTCCTTGATAATAAAGACGTAATCGCCCCAGCCATGCTTAAAGGTGGTATGCTGGGTGATGCGGAAGGTTACCGTCCCCCCTGCCGGCGTGTATTTGACGGCATTGCTCATCAGATTGATAAAAATCTGGTTCAGCTTCAGCGGGTCGGCAATCACATCCTCGTTGACCACCTCGAAGGTATCAATAAACATCTCCATCTGCTTTGCCTTCACCTGGGGCTGGATGATATTTACCAGATTGTGCATCAGCTCGGGAATATTACACTCCTGATTGTGGATCTGCAGCTTTCCGCTCTCAATACGGCTCATGTCCAGAATATCGTTGATAAGCCCAAGCAGATGGTTGCTGGAGGAAAGAATCTTCTGCAGGCAGTCTCTCACCTGGTCCGCGCGGTCCATATGGCTGGCTGCAATGGTTGCAAAGCCGATAATAGCGTTCATGGGCGTGCGGATATCGTGGCTCATGTTGGACAGGAAGGTTGTCTTTGCCTGGTTTGCGTGCTGCGCCTGCATCAGGGCGTCCTGCAGCGCCTGCGTCTGTTCACGCTGCTTTCTAACCTGCTCCGTGACATCCCTGGAAACCACCATGGCGATAATGTCGCCGGTGTCCTCGTCGCAGGTCATAATGAAGGACTGGCGCACACACAGGGGAACGCTGTTATTTTCTCCGCCCCAATAATCCACGTCCACCTCCATATTTCCCAGCTCATACTGGCTTTTCAGATAATCCACATCTACCGTAGCGGAATAATCCTCCAGGGACTCCGGCAAAACAAACTGCGTCCACCGCTCAAAGCACTCGGAGGCGCTGCACGGAGCGGACAGCCCTGCCCGCTCCAGCAGGGAAATCTCCTGCCCGTCATACATGCGGGTGATGTCCTGCTCGATCCGGTCCTTTGTCAGATTGCACTCAAAGGCGCTGAAGGAATTGGACATTATGGCAATCTTGTACTGCCGTTCCTTCCGGTTCAATATAGCCCGTTCCCTCTGCTCGCTCAGCTCCTTCAGCTTCAGCTCCGTTATGTTCTGGCGGACATATAAGACCCTCACAGGCTTTCCGTCCCTGCGTTCCAGGCACATAACGATCAGATGCTCCCATTCCTCCTTACCGTTACGGGAGACATGGCATTCATGGACGGCGGAATCCTCGGAGCCAAGGCACTCCCTCAGCGTATCGATCCGGCAGAAATCATTGAACGTTTCTTTCCCCTCGTCCCCGATGACCTCCGCGGCATGGGCCTTTATCATCTCGCTGTATACGCCCTCCATCGGAATACTGTCATTCAGGGCGCCGATTCCCGCCGCATAGGAATAGCGGTCGTTTTCCAGATCCACCATGAGATAGCGCGAGGAAAAAAGGATATTCATGCCGTAAAGCACATCGCTGATAATCTTGTTCTCCGTTTCCAGCCTCTTTCTCTGCCTTCCCGCACGGATCACCAGAAAAGCGATATACAGCACAAACACTACAAGCAGGCAGATTTCCAGAATAACGCCCGCCATATTCGCCCTGGTTATCATGGACTGTGTGATATTCTTGGGAAATGCCTGCACAAGCACATAGTCATACCCCGACAGGTGCATTACGCAGAGATTATCCGTTTTACAGCCCTCACTGCACAGAAGCGCCGCCTCACCGCCGTCCGTGAATACGGAACGTGCCTTTTCGGCAGTCCCGGCATCGATAACGCCCGATTCCGTAAGATAGTTCAGCAGATCGTCCCCGTAGGTTCCGTCCCCGGAGCTTGCGATCACCTTACCCTCCTGGGTGCAGAGGAACACATCCGCCGTCTCTCCAAAGTAGCTGGCGGAAAGCATGTTCCGCATATAATCCTCCGTATAGCACAGTCCCAGAAACATTCCCACGATATCATTATCCACATAGACGGGTGCGTAGAAGGTCATCATGGGCCTGCCTGTGATTCTGGACTCCGTCACGACCTCAAGACCGCTCTCCCCGCGCATTCCCCGGGCAAAATAATCTCTGTTCGTGCTGTCGGTGGTCTCTCCGCCGGAGGCGAGATTGACCCCCTGGGCATTGGTAAAGCATACCGTGTCAAAGGTGGTGTTTTCCTCCAGCCCCTTAAGCAGCTCCACATTGATCTGCAGGCCGTTTCCTCCCGTGCTGACCAGATAAGCGCTGTTTCGGATGCGCTGCAGCGCATTGTCAAATTCGCTCTCAATGCGGGTCACCGTCTGCCGGGCGCTGTCCTCCGCGTAGACTCTGTTCTGTTCCTGAATACGCTCTCTGTTCAGCGTTGTGTAGATGAAAAATAAAACCAGTACGACAGCCAGGAAAAAAAACGCGTAGGCTATCGGTTGCCATGTTTTCTTCTGTTGCTTCATCTGATTCGACGCACTATGCCGCTCCCGGTTGCAGCCGGAAAAACAGGATGCGCCATTACCTCCTGCCATAAAATTTTTCCTGCGGGCAATGCTTCAAAACCACGTCACCCGCTGCAGCTCTGTCTGACGACATCGCTGAAACAGACCCTACAGAAACGCAAGCACTTCGTCCATTCCGTTCTCCACTGCGATCTGCATGGGTGTTATCTGTTTTTCATTGGCAATGTTTACGTCGCCGCCCTTCTTGATAAGGTAGACCGCAACCTCGCTGCAGCCGTTTTTCATGGCATAATGCAGCACCGTGTTTCCTGCCTTGTTCCTGGCGTTTATGTCATACCCCGCCTTCACCATCGCCTTAAATACTTCCTTGTCGCAATACCACTCCGAATGAAGCATCAGAGCGGTATTTCCCTTGTCGTCCGCGCGATTTACGTCCGCACCCTTCTCTATAAAGACAGGTGTCAGCTTATATGAGGCATGCAGATCATAATTCTGGGCCTCCATGAGGGGAGTCCTGCCGTTCTTTCCGGGAATATCCACCGTTTTCAGGCATTTGAGCATTTCCACTCTCTCATCGTGGCTTATCTCCTTAAAACGCACCTTTATAGAGACCGCCATATGTGCCGCCGTCTCGCCCTCCACATTGATCAGACTGTCGTCTGCCCCCGCGTCCATCAGCATTTTAACCGTCTTGGGGAAACCGTAAGCGCAGGCTATCATCAGCATCGTATTTCCCGCAACATAGGGCTGGTCCTCCGTCACATTCACATTGATACCCTTTTTCAGCATAACCTCCAGCAGCTCATAATGATCCCGTCTGACCGCCTCATGCGCCGCAGAGGTGCCGTCCGCGTTCAGCGCCTCCATAGACTCCACGCTGAAATACTCCTCCGAAAGCTTTGCATACTCCTCCTCCTTGCTGGGGCCGCTTCCCCAGGAGACCATCCTCTGCTTGCTGGCGACGATAAACGCCGGCGTCCTGCCCTTGATCAGCGGCTCGTTCAAGTCCACGCCCAGCTCCGCCAGCTTCGCCACCAGCCTGATGCTGAGCCTGTTCTCCAGAAGATAATCCCTAAGGTTTGTAAGCTTTCTCTCATAATACCTGGGCTCAGTAAAATCCACCTTCGCCTCCGCCATAAGCTCCAGCACCTTCTCCACCGGGCCTTTCCAGCCGATAATATTATACGCCGCCTCAAAGACCAGCTGCATATCGTCGTCCTCGTCCTGATCTATCTTTTGCAGCATCTTCTCAAAAAGTATCAGGCTTTTGTCTATATATTCCTGATCGCTCTCCGGATCACGTATCATGACAATCAAATAATAGATCAGCGGCCAAAGCTCGCCTGCTGCCAGATCCAGCTCACCCGCCAATACCTTTTCCACCTTTTCACTGCTCTCCTCATAATCGATTACCATCGCTCTATACCTTCCTTTCTCCCATCCTTTTTTCTTTTGCCGGTCCCTCATGCCGGCAGGCCCTGTACGTCCGACGTTTAAGATTCCGCCCCTGCCATCAGCAAAATCTCCACGATCTCGTTATAGCCGTTCTCCGTGGCATAATACAGTGCGGTATGCTCAGCCTCGTCGGCGCACGTCACATCCGCTCCCTTCGCGGTCAGCTCCGACACCACATTGTTCAGCCCGTTTCTTGCCGCGATAATCAAAGCGGTCTCGCCGTCCCTTGTGCGGCAGTTGATATCCGCGCCGTGCTTGACCAGCACCCCGACCATATGCTCATTCCCGTTCATTGCCGCCGCGTGAATGGGACATACTCCCTCGTTCGTTCCCTTGTCCGGCTGTGCGCCCGCCCCCAGAAGGAGCTCCGACACATAGATATTGTCATTGTCCACCGCTACGAACAACGGCGTTTCACCGTCGTTATTCACGACGTTTACATCAGATTCCCCCTTCGCCAGCATCACCTTCACGACCTCGCTCTGTCCGTTGAAGCTGGCCTGGTGTAGGGGGGTGTTGCCGTAGGCGTCCGTTTCCCCCAGGGAATCCGTGGATACCTCCGCCAAAAAATAAGGCAGTCCAAGAGCGTTGGCATAATCCACCGCCGTCCTGTTTTCGTTGTCCTTGACAGACGCATCCGCTCCCTTGGCGATCAGATATTTTGCCGTCTCCACCTTCTTGGCAAGCACACTGTAAATAAGGACGCTCTTTCCCGTCCTGTCCGTGGCATTGATGTCCGCCCCCGCGTCCAGCAGACACTGTATAACCTCCTGGTTGCCAAGCTGCGCCGCAAAATGAAGGGGCGTGACGCTGGCGTTGGAGGCCATATTCACATCCGCATTGTTCTCAAGCAGAAGCTTTACAATATCCCGCGCCCCCTTTTTGCACGCGTAATGCAGGGGGGTAAAGCCGTCCTTATCCCTCTTGTCAACATTGATTCCGCCCTTTTTTAAGAAAGTGATGACTACACTTTTCTGCCCGTTCTGGCATGCTTTCAAAAACAAATCGTCTAGCTGCATTTCCTTTCTCCTTTTAGCATTCTTTTCTAACATTATAAATGTGTTTTTACATTATATTACAGCGCGTAGACCTTCAGGTCCGCATACTCCGCAATCATGGGAGCCAGTTGACGGAATCCGATCTTTCCGCCGCCAAGGAGCGGTCCGTAGGCTTCGCCGTCGTCCTCAAACCGGAATACCTCGACCTCCTCCACCAGAAAACGAACCAGATTTCCCTTCTTTTCCAATGCGATCTTATACATCTGCCCGCAGTCGTCCGCGTCCGGTATCGGGTCTCCTCCCTGGGACACCAGATGAAAGCCGTAGCTTTTTCTTAAATTGCAGGTGTGCAGCGCCCTCTCATCCGGCTCCTTCCTGCGAAAGTACGACACATGAAAGGCATCGATATCGCCATGATGATACTGCGCATACTCCCCTGTCCTCTTTGTCAGCGCCTCGTCAAAGATGTCTTCCCCGTTCCTTCCCTTTGCGGCAAAGAACAGAATAGCCAGTCCCGGCTCCGTCAGCGGCTGGAATTTCCACTCCACCCTTACATCGGAGGGAAAATCCACAGGACACCACAGCACATAGTTCGCCTTCTGGCCCTGCTGCGCGCTAATGGCGTTTTCCATCCTGAGCTTCCCCTCCGGGAAGGAAAGCTTTGCGCTGCCCTCCAGAATAAAGCCCTTTATATCCTCCTCACTGCCAAGTGCGTTCTCATAAATTAATTTCATTTCCGACATAATAAAAGCTCCTCCTAATATTTGTTCCGTCTCTGCAGTTTTTCTTCCGTTCACTCCCCGTACACGCAACCGGGATACAGGGTGGAGCGGTACAGTCTGCCCGTCTGGGGAATTGCCCGTCCGGAAGGCTTCTGCCCCAGGTCATAGGGCTTGCCCGAGTAAAGCCATGCCGTTCCGTCCGCATAGATGACCGCATCCTCGCAGCCGCGCCCGAACAAATCCCCGCTCAGCACATATCCGTCCTCAGGGAAGGTCACCACGGCCTCCATCTCCCCGTTGTACAGGGCAGGCTTGACTCCGCCGCCTCTGCGGTAGGCGAGAATATAATCCCTCCCCTCCCCCGCCCAGTTGCGGAAGGTGTTGACAATGGTAAGCCAGCCCTTTGTCCGGCGGTCCTCCTTCCAGAGCTCCCTGCCCTGGCAGTCTAAAAGGAACATGCCGTCCTTGCCGTCATGCTGCCCCTTGTGGCCGTCTCCCCGGCGGATTCTGTCCAGCCCCGCCACCTGAAGCCCCGGGCTGTCGGGAAGAAATTTTCCAAGCGCCACATGCTGGGACTCAATGGAGCCGTCATACCGCCACAGCTCCCTTCCCTCCGCGTCATAGAGACAGGTTACGCTGCCTCCCACACATAGCTCGGGCTTTCCGTCGCCGTTGACATCCCCCATCCAGAGGCAGTCCGCATGATCGTCCAGATCCTTACAGGACCAAAGGACCTTCCCCTCCGGCGAAAGCAGGTCATAGCCCGCCATCACCTCGTCGCGCCCGTCCCCGTCGATATCGCAGACAAGGGGAAAATGCCCCACATTGCCGCTGTGGGTCCAGAGCAGGTTAAAGTCCCCGTCCAACGCCCACAGGTTTTCGTACCGGTCCTTCAAAATAATATCCCCTGGCGTTTCCCTTCCCCGTAAATTGGCGACGATAATACAGTCATGGGCATTGGGGCAGCCCTCCCCCTGGGGAAACCTGGGGTCACGGGAGGCAAGCTGAGGCAGTCGGTTCAATGGAAACTCCTTCTTCACCTGCCCCCTTGCGCCGTCCAGCACCAAAAGGACCTTATTCATGACGGCAAGCACCTCCGGCCTTCCGTCCCCGTCGATATCGGCTATCTGCACCGGATAATCCGAACCGGGACCCCCGGGCTGCGCCACAGGCTCGCCCACCTGCCAAAGAAGCTCCCCCGTCAGTGAAAACGCCGTCAGGCACACTGCCATATGGGGTACATAGCGGTCGTCGATTCCGCCGTCAGGCTGGACGCACACAAGCTCCATGCGCCCGTCCCCGTCGATATCCCCCAGCAATATTTTGCAGTTCTTCCCCGCCCTCGATATATCAATCCTTCCAATTAAAATGGGTTCCATATGTCTTCCGTTTCCTCCAAAATATTTTCAATGTAACACGCACCAAATCTTTACCAGCTGATCCTGAACAGATTCGCCATCTCGTCATAGCCCGCCGAAACTCCCTGAATATAGGAAATAACCGCGTTGATCTCCACGATCAGGTTGCCCTCGCCATCCTCATAGGGCTGCCCGTTCAGAAGATTTTCCTCCCCGTTTACCAGCATATGGGTATGGCCTGCCTCCGCCTCCACATGATATGCCCCGCTGTCTATAGTCAGCACCTTATCCTTATAGGAATAGGAAAATGCCTCCGGCCTGCTTCCGTGCATGGATTTCAGAATATAAAGAATAGGGCTGTAAATACTGCCGTTGTCCACCCTGCTCATGATGCCCCGCGTATCCGGCTCCTGGCCGTTCACCAGCACCTTACAGTAGAGCCCCTCTTTCTTCGTATATTTTGCGGCGTCCGCAGGGACATTTGCCGGAAACGCGTCTTTCCTGACAAAATTTTCAGGAGCGCAATTGTCAGAAATAAAATTTTTTGTCAGCCTCGCTGTCTGATGCCGTGGAAGCGTCTCCGTCAGGCTTCGCATGTCTGCCTCTACGGTATGCAGCACAACGCTCTGCTGAATCGCTTCCTCCTGCGCTCCGCCATGACCGCTCTCCCTCTCCATAACCGCAGTCACGGTTATTTCTCCGGGAACCCTGCCGGCCCGCAGAAATACCCTGTTGGTCCCGCATTCCGCATAGACGTAATTTTTATGGATCACGCTGTCGTCCCTGTCAGGGCCTTTAAAACGCCCGCTGTTATAGCCTCCCAGGAATTCCGCCGGACCCTCTGTCCTGAAACGGAGCCTGCTGTCGCAGAGAGGACACACGCGCCCGTCCTTATCCTGAACCTCGATATCTATGTACGCCACGTCCGCGCCGTCGGCAAAAAAGCCCTCCTCCCCGCATACGGCGGTCAGCTTCAGCCTCGCAGGCTCTCCCGCAGTCTCCAGGGTATCTGTGGCCACAAGCCTTCCCTGATAGTCGTAAGCGTCTGCCCGAATACTGCCCGACTGGGTCACGTCCACATGGGGAATCGGAAAAATAAAGGTATTTACGGGCTTTTCACAGCTGCCCACGAGCCTGCCGTTCACCCACAGCTCCACTCTTGCGACGCAGTAGCTGCCCACCACATAGACCGTCTTGTCTTTGGGATTCCTGTAATCATAAGCCCCCGTCTTTACCCAGGCAGTCCCGTCAAATTCCTTCAGGGCATATCTGTAAGCCTCGGGGCTTTCCTGCGGATAGTTCCAGTGCCCCAGTATCGCCACGTCAGCCGCCGGCGACTGCATCACCTGAAATACCCGGAAGCTCTGCTTTTTCACCCGCGCCGCATCCACCCTGCCGCTCATTCTGCCGTTCTCGCTGCAGGACTGCCTGCCGTGCTGTGCGGAATCCGTCCAGCAGAGGGCTGCCGCCGCGGAATACAGATTCCTGCCGGATGCGCCGCCCACCCTGTCATGGAAGAACTCCTGATAGCCCGATGCCGCCGCCAGGGCGAACTCCTCTGCCGTCAGGTCATAAAAATCATAGCCCGTCTGCTTTCTGCCGCCCCTGCCCAGCCAAAGATTGTCATAGTCATAAAAGGGCGGCGTAAAATCATCCCACACACGCCTTGGCGACTCCTCCCGCAAATACTCCGTCTCCGTGATGGGAACCTGCCCGGCGATAAAGGTTGCGGCATGACGGTTCAGCATGGTGCCCGCATACTCCGCCTCCGAGATAACCTCCTGGGTGTTGATGGTGCGGCAGCCCATATACCTGCCGCCGTGAGGGTCCAGCTTTTCCTTCAGGAGACGCATCTCCCGCATATGTTCCTTTCCTATGGAATTGTTTCCCGCCTCCCAGAAAACAATGCTGGGACTGTTCCTGAAATAGATTATAATATCCCGCATCAGCTCCACGCGCTGCTTCCACTGTCTGCCGAAGACCTCCCGCTCCTTGTCTCCCGCCGGCTGGGTACAAACCACGCCGAACCTGTCATAGGAGCGGATATCCGCGGGCGAACCGGCTACATGCATAAAGCGTATATGGTTAGCGTTGCTTTCCCTGATCAGCCTCGCATCCTCATCCTTAAGCCAGTCAGGGGCACAGCCCAGAGCCGCCCACTCGTTGGTGGCTCTCTGAGCATAGCCTGTCAGCCATACCTTCGCCCCGTTTATCTCAAGCCCGGAGCCGCCCCCATAAGCGACCTTCCGAAATCCCGTGTCCAGCTCCTGCTCATCCGCCGGCCTGCCGTCCACCCAAAGCTTCACGCACACATGATACAGATATGGATTGTCGATATCCCAGAAATTCAGACCGGACGCTTCCGCTTCCGCCGTCAGTACCTCCACCCTGTACGACCCGGTCTCAACCTCCCCCGCCTCCGTCTCGTCCACGGGCTCAAAGCCGCCGTCCGTTCTGCGGTAGGCATTTGGGGGTATAACGGTCCGGAAGGCCTCAAGCTGCCCCAAAGCCTCAAGCCTTTTTTCACCGCCCCGAAACTTTGCCGCCACATGGCCGTGGGCATCCATGAAAGTCACCTCAAGATATGCCTTAGCCTCCGCGTCGCTCTCGTTCCTGACCTCCGCCTCCACATGCAGTTTTGCCGTCCGGTTTTCAATATCGAAATCCGTGGCATAGACATATACGCCCTTGGTCTTTAAATTGCTGTACAGGGGGAGAGTCAGATAGGTCTTAGGCTTTATATGTAAATAAATATTTCTGGACAGCCCTCCCACCGTGGGGTTAAAGTCATTGCAGTTCCACTGGTATGCCACCCCCGCCCGGGTATCGGGCAGCTGCCCCTTTGAAGTCATCGCCGCCACGAAATCCCCCGGAACCGCTTCGGGATGGTTGGGGGTTTCCGCACTGATATAGTCCATGTTTCTGGAGGAGGTGCTGTCTGTGGCAATGGCAATAAGCTGCTCCTCATCCTCCGTCAGAAATTCCGTAATGTCAAAGCCGACAGGGAAAGCGCCCGCCTCATAATATCCCGCCGGCTTTCCGTTTATGTAAAGATAACAGGTCTGGCGGATTCCTTCTATCTCAAGAAATACCTTTTGATTCTCAAGAAATACCTTTTGTTCCTCCAGAAAAGCCTTTTGATCCTCAGTAAAAGCCTTTGGTTCCCCGGACACTTCAGCCCTCCCGGCTTCCCCCAGCCTGAACCACTTGCGGTAACAGGAGAAGGTTCTCTTTTGCCCGCTTCCCGCGTCCTCAATGCGGTTTACAAAAAGATCCTCGTCATTAAAGGTGTGCGGAAGACTGACCTCCTTCCACCCTTCTTCCAGGTAATCTCTCTCAAAAAAAAGCCTCCCCTTTTCGTCCGCCGTAGCCGTAAGCGCCTTCTTCAGCGGAAAGGTGTCCGCAAGCGTAAAATGCCACCCATAATTAAAATTGTACTTCCCCGCCTTTACCTCTGAACCCATTCGCATTTTTCATACCCCCTTGTATACTTTGGCATAAATATGTGCAGCCCCTGCAGAATCACAAATGATCCCCGGCATTTCCCTCCGGGCATAAAAAGGGTAAAGATATCTATTAAATAAGAATATCATAAATTTCCTGAAATGTCAGTAAGTAATTCTTGCCCACTGAATTTTTTTACACTTTTTTACCTATTCATTTTTTGATATTGTTCATACTTTATTCATAAATGTGTTTTTATGGTGATTACAAGCTGCTCATATATTGATATCAGCCTGAAAAAAAAGCAAAAATAAATAAGAATTATTGCTTGTGGCTTTTAAAAAACTATGATACTATTCTCCTATGCGTCATTTGACGGCTTAACCGAAAACTTCCACTTTCACATAGAAGGATCATAACCATGTGGGGCAATTTTGTAAAAAACCCGGGCATTCGCCGCAGGTTTCAGCTTATAATCATATTTTTAGTATTGCTTGCGGTCTTTTTGCCGCTGTGCCGGCTTGCCATTCTGAAGACCCAAAACGCCCAGAAGGCGTCTGTCTGCGAAAATGCCGCAGCCTATGCCGCCATTATGGAGGAGCAGGGCGCAGAGCTTTCCTTCGCCTCGTCTCTTTCAACTCTTGCGGTGTTAAAGAACGGGCAGGTTCTGTTCACGAAAGGCTACAGTCCCCTTTCCTGGAGGCTGGTTGCCACCATCTCCGAATTTGCGCGCTCCGCCTCTATGGCTGCTTCGACTCCGCCGGAGGCTGTGTACACATACAGGGACCTCAGCCTGCCCGACTACTATTTTTGCTATATTCCTTCACAGAACAGCGAATTGGGCTATTGCTATTATGAGCCTGCGCTGGCCGGATGGTCCCTTTTCAGGCAGTCGTTTTACAACCTTCAGGGCTTTTTGCTGCTGCTGATGCTGACCGTTATGCTTTCGGTGCTGATTCTGCTCTTTACCTCCCCCAAAAATAAGGAGGAGGACCGGATAGTGGAAATTACAGTTCCCTATGAAAATGAAGACGCTTTCGGCTCCCGGCCATATTTCAGCGGCATTATCATCGACTACCACAATATGGAGGGCGCTTCCGCCAGCCCGGATATCCTGGAGCTTTTTGACCAGATCATACGCGAGAATCTCTCCGTAAACAAGATACTGTTCCAGTTTTCCTCCCAGCGCGGTTCGGACTGCCTGATGTACTATATGAATTACAGCAATTACAACCTGCGGGTGTTGAGCGATTCCCTGAAGATGAATCTCTACAACGCCGCCCCCGAATATGCCATCAACATATTTTACAGCAATGCCGTGCCCACGTATCAGGAAATGGAAAAAGAAACGCTCTATCTGCACAGGCATCTGCGCTACAGCCTGCTTTTAGGCTATGATCGAAGGCTTTCCATCAGCCAGATCCGGGAGCTCGAGACCAGCACGGGAAAAATGGACGTGGGCGTGGCAAGCGCCATCCAAAACCACCTGCGCACCAGGGCTTACGAGGATCTGTACGAATATCTGCGCCGTTACAGGGACACCTGTACCAGCCTCCCGCGTCATGGCGGCGCAATGTATTCCTTCTCGGAAATGTACCGCTTTGCAGAGGAATCCTTCTCTGCGGTGAAGCTGTTTTTTCAGGAAAACGGCTTCTCCCACCCCATGGTACAGAGCTCCTGCAGCACGGTGCTGCGCGCAGACCCCGGCTTCGAGCACTTCTGCGATTACCTGATCTCCTGTATCCAGAACTACCAGCAGGAAAACCAGCATGTTCTCAGCACGCGCAGCGAGCAGATCATGAACAATATATACATGTACATCGAGCAGGACCTTGCCGACGCGAATCTGAATTCCATCGCGAGAAAAATGCAGATGACAGACAGCCACCTGAGCCGTCTGTTCAAGAAAAATACAGGCACCAACTTCTCCGAATACATCTCCGACCGCAAGCTGGAGGAGGCGGCAAGACTGCTTGTGCAGGACAATAAAATAAAGGTTGCCGACATTGCCGACATGCTCGGCTACGGCAACCCCACCTATTTTCTTTCCCGATTCAAGGCAAAGTACGGCGTGTCTCCCACCGCCTACCGCAAGATGCACATGACGGAGTAAGGTTAAGGTCGCGCCGCAGGAATGAATACCTGCGCAGACGGCAGGAAGAACGCCAGGCGAACAGGCTCGCCTGGCGTTTTATCTTCTTCGTTGTGAGAAAGGCTGCACCGTCAGCCCTATGCCTGCATCTGCAGCTGCGCCTGCACCAGGCCATAGTAAATTCCCTTCCGAGCCATCAGCTCGTCATGGCTGCCCATCTCCGCAATGTGATGCCCGTCGATAACCACCAGTCTGTCCGCATCCTTCAGAGTGGAAAGGCGGTGAGCGATTGCAAAGGTGGTCCGGCCCTCCGTCAGGCGTTCCAGCGCCTTCTGAATCAGATATTCGCTCTCCGTGTCAAGGCTCGCCGTGGCTTCGTCCAGAATCAAAAGCCGTGGATTGCTCAAAATCGCCCTGGCAATAGCGATACGCTGTCTCTCGCCCCCGGACAGATTATAGCCGTGCTCGCCCACATAGGTATTGTAGCCGTCCGGCGTCTGGCAGATAAAGTCGTGGGCATTTGCCATTTTCGCGGCGCGGACGACCTCCTCGTGGGTGGCGTCCTGCTTCGCGAAGCGAATGTTATTATAGATGGTCCCCGCAAACAGGAAGTTCTCCTGCAGCACCACGCCTATCTGACTGTGGAACTTTTCAAGCCGGATATTACGGATATCCACGCCGTCTATCAGGATCTCTCCGTCGTCTATCTCATACAAATGCATGATAAGGTTAATCAGGGTAGACTTTCCGGTTCCGGAGGCGCCCACCAGACCTATCATCTCACCTCTGTTGACCTTAAGGCTGATATCCTCAAGTACGGGCTGATAGGACTTATAGCCAAAGGAGGCATGCCGAAACTCAACCTCCCCCTTAATGTCCAGATCCACTGCGTCGGCTCCGTCACAGATGGTCAGCTCCTGGTTCATCACGTCCGAAATGCGCTCCATGCTGGTGATCAGGTTCATCAAATGCCTGGGCATATTGCTGATCCAGCCCACATACCCGTACAGCATGCCCGAGTAGGTGATAAACTGCATCAGCTCGCCTGCGGTCATCTCCCCGGCAAGCGTCGCCCTGCCTCCGAAAAAGGTCACAAGATAGCTTCCAAGCCCCAGCAGGAAGGTCAATACAGGAAAGAATATGGCAAAAAACGTCTCGTTCGCCCGCTCGATCGCCGCAAACTCCTCCGCCGCCCGGTCAAAGCTCTCCGCCTCCTTATTCTCCTGACCGTAAGACTTCACCACCGCCATGCCGGAAATCACATCCTGCAGCCGGCTGTGCTGCTTGTCGTCCTTCACGCCCTGCATGCGGAAACGCCTGCGGATCTTTTTTCTCCAGCCGATGGACAGCCCCACCGACACCGGAACAAAGATAAAGGCCAGTATGGCAAGCCTCCAGTTCATGGTCAGCATATAGGTCAAAACAAAGATAAAGGATATGACGATGGTAAACATATTGCAGAATACCTCGCTGCAGAAATCCTTGATTCTGTTGGTATCCCTCACGATCCTGTTCATCAGCTCTCCGGGCTTTCTGTCCGTGATAAAGGAAAGCGAAAGCTTCTGCACCTTCTCAAACACCTGACGCCTCAGCCCCTCGCTGATATAAGAGCCCAGCCTGGCACACATATAATTCTTTCCCGTGTTCACAAATATGACGCCCAGCGAAAGCACAAGCATCGCCGCCAGACAGGGAAGGGCATCCCTGTACGTCTTACCCTCCGCGATAAGCAGATCATCCACCAGGTATCTTTGCACCATGGGGCTTAACAGCCCGATGGCGGCAGACACAAACATCAGTACGATAATCGCACCCATCTGCCCCATATAGGGCTTGACCATAGACATATAATCCTTAAATAAACTCTTCCTGTTGCCGCTGCAGTGAGGGCACTCCCTGGTTCCGGGCAGCGCCCGCCCGCACTTGGGACAGCTCTTTTCGTACTCATGGCTGACCACCCTGTCCCTGCGCCCGCTCTTTAAAATGACCATTCCTCTCGCCAGATAAGAGTACCTTGTCAGGTGCTTTGCGGTATATCTGCCCAGCAGAACATCCTTTCCCGCCCGTCTCACAAAGAGTATGCCGCAGGCAATCTGCGGTTCGCTGTGGATACTGTCGCACTCCTCCAGGGGAAAATCCACCGCAAGCGCCCTGTCCCTAAGCACCAGCAGGCGCCTGTCAGTCATTATCACATAGGAATCCGACTGATAATCGCCGTTCAGACCGATATCCAGAGGCAGGCAGTAATAGATCTCCTCCCCCTGCTTCAGACTGCACAGCTCCAAGTTTTCTTCTGATAAATCGTATAATAATATCACCTTGTAAACCGCCCCTTTTACAGAAACAAATCCAGTTTTTTGCGCTCCGCAGGCGTCAGCTCATTGATGTCGGGAATCTCAAAGCGATTCTCGTCTATATCCATGATCAGAATCCTTGCATCCGATAAATGAATGACAGAATTACCGCCCATGCGGATCGTAAAGTTACACGCTCCATGGTCCGTGACCACATTCCAGTATGCAAATCCGTATTCGTCCTTTATTTTGATTATTTTCTTAATCACCGGCGTAAAATACCGCAGTGTCAGCTGTTCCTCCAGCATCTCGGCCGTTTCCCTGCTCACCCCGGACATTTTCTCCACAATGCCTATCTCCCTGGAGCGCTCCTCCGCCGTCCTGACAGAGATAAACTCGTCCCTGTCGGAGAAGGGAAACATTCTGACCACAACTACTCTGGGATAAAATTCCTCCCCTATCTTCAGGCTTAAAAAACCTGTCCCCGTCCTCCGGAAAACCGCGTTCTCGTCGTTCAGATATCTGACGCGCAGCATTTCCTCCGTCTCTTTTTCCATCTGTGACAGCTGAAAATCACTCATATCCTCATCCTCCTATCTCTCCTTTCAGCTGCAGCGCCTTCGTCTGCAGTTCCTGAAGCTTGTAATAGGTTCCCTTCAATGCAAACAGCTCCGCGTGGGTACCCTGCTCCGTCACCTCCCCGTGGTCAATGACCACAAGGTAATCCGCATCCCGCAGCGTGGACAGCCTGTGGGCAATGGAAATCGTGGTCCTGCCCTGCACCAGATAATTCAACGCCTTCTGGATCACTCTCTCCGTCTCCGTGTCCACGGAGGCCGTAGCCTCGTCTAAAATCAAAATCTTCGGATTGGCAAGGATTGCCCTTGCTATGGATATCCTCTGCCTCTCTCCGCCGGAGAGCTGCCTGCCGGAGGAGCCGATTCTGGTATCATAGCCGTCCGGCATCCTCATAATAAACTCATGGGCGCCGGCAAGCTTTGCCGCCGTCATGATCTCCTTAAGGCCGGCCTCCTGATTGGCATAGGCGATATTCTCCGCCACGGTCCCCATAAAAATATAAGTCTCCTGGGAAACCATCGCTACATTCTTCCGCAAATCCGTAAACGCAAGCTCCTTGATGGGGATGCCGTCAAGCCTGATCTCACCCTCCTGTACATCATACATCCTGGAGATCAGATTCACCAGCGTGGTCTTACCCGCCCCGGAGCGCCCCACGATTCCCACCATGCTTCCCGCCGGAATATGAAGCTTCACATCCTTTAACACAGGTCTGTTTATCTCATAGCCAAAGGTCACATTGTCAAGCTCTATATCGCCCCTGGGCTCCTCCAGGCGTCTGGGCTTCTGCGCCTCCAGAACCTCTGGCACCGCGTCGATAATCTCAAAGATACGCTGGGCGCTGTTCATGCTGTCCGCCCACCTGTTGGGAATGCGTGCAAAGAAGTTCATGGGTCCCTGCAGCTGCCCCACATACCCCACAAAGGTAATCAGCGTGCCCAGCTGCATATCTCCCGTTCTCTGCATGATGAGATAGACGCCCAGCGCCCATATGGCCATGGACGCAAGCTCCCTGGCGCCTCCGTACACCAGCTGGAACCAATTCTGCCTGTAGGAAATGGCAATCTCCGAATCCTTCAGCCGCCTGCTATAACCCTCAAAACGCTGTATCTCCTTCCGCTCCTGGCCGAAGCTTTTCACCACACGGGAGCCTGTCAGATTGTCGTTGATCAGACTGTTCATGGAGCGCTCCGCCCTGTGGCGCCGCCCGAACATCACCCAGATCCTGGGCCTCAGGTACCGGTTCAGCCCAAAGAGAACCGGCAGCATCACCACCGAGATCAATGCCATCCAGGGATTCATGGCAAACATCACCACGATCGTGGCAATCATGGTCAGACCATGCACAAGAAAATACGGCGCATCATCCACAAAAAAGCCCGTAATACGGCTGGCGTCGCTGAGCACCCTGGTCATCAGACCGCCGGTCTGCCTGCTCCTGTAAAAGCTGATGGACAGCTGCCCCATCTTGCGGAATATATCCTGCTTCAGATCCCTGACCACACCGATGACCATCCGCGCGGTCAGAACACCCTGCAGAATATGAAACACCAGCAAGACAAGCTTGGTAGCCACCATTGCGAGCACCAGGGCAAGAAGCGCCGTCACATAGCTGTCGGCCCCAAGCCCCAGCCCGCTTAAAAATTCAGGGTCCTTTGCCAGGACCTTATTATATAGGATGTTACCGTTTAAATAAGGCCATATCAGATTCAGCAGGGACGTGACGACAATTATCGCCATCATAATTACAAAATTCACTCTGTATGGTTTAAAATACCCGAACACCCTGAAAAACACATTGCGCTTATCCATGCAGTTGGGGCAGACCCTTCGCTCCCTGTCCGGGTACATTCTGCCGCATTTGGGACAGTATCCATCCGCCTCCGCGTCAAAATCCGGAGTCCCTCCCCGCTTCATCTGCTCGATGCCCCGTACAAGCCTGGCCAGGCTGCGCTTCTGCAGATGGGTAAACATGGTCAGACAATGCTCCTTATTTTCCCATTTTCCGATCAGGAGATTACAGCCCACACCGTTTTCTATCCAAAGCCGCTCTAATTTGTCAAGCGCCACAAACTGTGCCGTCCATTCCTCTCCCGTTCCTGTATCTTCCTCATAATCAAAATCCCCTGTCAGGTCTGCCTTTCCCGTAAGGAAGCTGCTGCCTCTGAAATAGTGGGTCCTGCCCTCTATAACCGGCGCCTGAATTATTCCCAGCACATTCCTCGTAAGCACCAGATAACCGTCCGCAAATGCGCCCTCCGCATTCAGATCCGTCTGCGCTGTGTAGAGAATGTCCTGTTCCCCTAATCCTCTTTCCTTCAAAAAGGCATTGACCTGCACGGGCAGTTTATCATACTTCATTTTCACCTTTTCACCTCTTGCGTGCCCTGACATGCGCACAATTCAATACCCCCGCCGCAGGCAGCGGGGGTTCAATAACGCTTCTACTTTAATAAAGACTCAATCTCAACATAGCAGCTCTCTGTTCTGTCCTCGCTGACAGGATGGTTAAAGTAAATTCTCTTTCCGTCCCTGGAAAATGTGGGATTGGGATGTACCTTTTTCTTCCAGACAATATCCTGGAAATTCTGGCCGCCGAAGGTTGCTATGGGTTCCACCTGCCCTCTTTTGTAGAGGAAAATGTCTGCGGGATAACTCGGATATGCCCTGTCGCCCGTATAATACTCCCTGTCGGGAGAGCCGTCGATATGGTTGCCGATTCCGCCCAGCGTCTCCAGGCACTCCCCGTCCAGAGTGAAGCGCTGTATACGGCTGCTCTCCATCTCTATCCTTGTGCCGTCGTGATACTGCCTGGTGGCCATGTAAGTGTCATCGTCAAACCACAGCTGATGCACAGGCTTATCAAGAATCATATGGGTTTTGCCGGTCTCCAGATCGATACAGCCCAACGCACCGAAAATCGGGCAGTTGTCCACGCTGAGGCGCATCATGACCCTGGTTGCGGAAGGATTCAGCTGCACATGGCTCATGGATGTGGTGTGTTCGTTGGGCACACACCCATGCTCCACCGCCATATTCAGTACCTTCTCCTTGTCAGCCACACATTTCACCTTCCCTGTGGCAAGCTCCAGAAGATAGATTCCGCATTTGTCGATCTCAGGATAATCCGGATTTTTCCCAAGAAAATTCTCGGAGATCGAGAAGGGATACCAGCCGTTTTCCGCACAATGACTCTCCTTCGCAAATATGGGCCCGTATTTTGTTTCACCCGTATGTACGTTGAAAATTCTGAACGCCGACAGCTTATTGATGCTGTCCCTGAAGACAATATGCTCATTGTCCACAAAGGTTGCCGAAGGTCCGTTGTGATTGCCGCAGGAAACCACAAACACCTCTCTGTGATTGATCAGGGCTCCGCTCTTGTCTCTCTCACAGATCCAAAGCTCCGTCCGGCTTTCCGCCAGGGACGGTTTTCTGGCATACACCAGATACCTGCCGTCCGGGCTCTCCGGCTGCCCTCCGTTCATTCCCAGCAGCGTAGACCCCTCATATTCGCAGATTTTTTTGATTTCCAATTCCATATTTACCTCCTATTAAAGTCGCTGCGCGACAGCTCTAAAGTGTAAAGCCATTTTGGCGTCTGACCTCTGAGAGTCAGCTTTCCTTCGTTAATTCCCTCTTGAAAGCTGCTCTCGGACGCCTTCATGGCTTCACGCGTCTTAAGTCGCTGCGCGACAGCTCTAAAGTGTAAAGCCATTTTGGCGTCTGTTCTCTTTCCTTCGCTAATTCCCTCTTGAAAGCTGCTCTCGGACGCTCTAAAACGCCCTCCCTACTGACTTTACAGCCTCATTATAAGCTCTGTCAGTAGGGAGGGCAATCCGCAAAAAATTGATATTTATTGATTTTTTCACCCGTTTTTTCTAGTTGTTTTTTGCTCTATTTCTTCTCCGAGCCGCTTAAAATCACCTTTCCGTCCTTCATCTCAATCCTCACCTTATTCCCGTCCAGCTTCAATGAATTCAACAGCTCCCTGGGGATCTGGACGCGCCCAGCGCGGTCGAGAATCGCATACTCATCCTGGGTCTCCTCCTCCCGCCAGTTTACGGTGGCCTCCTTCAGACGGTCCGCATAAGCCTCCTTCAGCACGCGCTCGCTGCTTATCTTTCCGTCCCTGATCGCCACCACTCTGCGGACCTTTTTTGAAAGCGCTATGTCGTGGGTGACGATAAGTATTGTCTGCCCGTTTTTGTTCAGCTCCGTAAACACGTCGAATATATAGTCTGCCGTGGCGGTATCCACGCTTCCGGTAGGCTCATCCGCAAGCAGAAGCTTCGGGCTGTTGGCCAGCGCAATGGCAATTGCAATCCTCTGCTGCTCGCCTCCCGACATGGTATTCAGCCGGCTGTTTTTCCGATGGCTCATGCCGACCATCTCCAGGAGCTCCAGCGCCCTCGCTCTCTTTTTCCTCCTGCCGGACAGCCTCATGGGCAGCATGACATTCTGCACCGCGGTCAGATAGGGCAGCAGGTTTCGCCCGTTGTTCTGCCAGACAAACCCTACCGTGTCGCGCTTATACCGCACCAGCTGCTTCTCCGTCATGGTAAAGAGATTGCTTCCCGCAACGGAGAGCGCGCCCGCGCTGGGCTTGTCAAGCCCCCCTATCATATTCAGAAAGGTTGACTTGCCGCTGCCGCTGTTCCCGATGATCGCCGTCAGCTCCCCGGTCTCAACGGTAAGGTCCAGACCCTGCAGAGCCAATACCTCCGTCAGCTTTGACTTATATATTTTTACCAGACCGTCCGCCTGAATCATCGCCTCCGCCATTTATATCCCCCCTGCCATCTGCCCGTTTTCAAGCTCTATGATCTCGTCTCCCGCGCTCATCAGCCCCACGTCGTGGGTAGTCATCACAATGGTCACCTGCTCCTTCTCGCACATCTCCTTAAACAGCCTCACCACCTCTGCGCCCATGGCGCTGTCAAGCTCCGCGGTGGGTTCGTCCGCAAAGATGATCCTGGGTCTGTGCGCCAATGCCCTGGCAATAGCCACCCTCTGCTGCTCGCCTCCCGACATCTCCGCCGGCATATGCTTCATCCGGCTGCCCAAGCCCACCATCTTCAGGCATTCCTCCACCCTTTCGCTCCTTTTGCCGCGGACTCCCGCCATCCGCATGGAAAACTCCACGTTCTGGAAAGCGTTCATGGTGGGTATCAGGGAAACCGCCTGAAAGACAAAGCCCATCTGCCTCCTGCGCAGCTTTTCCCTTTTATAGGCCGACATCCGGCACACATCCTTTCCGTCAATAAAAACCTGCCCCGAGGTAGGCTTATCCAGCGCTCCCAAGATATTTAAAAGAGTGGTCTTGCCAGAGCCGGAACGCCCCTTCAAAATGGCGAGGGTACCCTGGGGGATTGTCAGCTGGATATCCTTCAGCGCCTGAAAATCCTTGCCGGCCACAGAAAAAATCCTGTTGACGTTCTTTGCCTCTATCACTTTTTTTACTTCCGCTACATCCGGTTTTTCATTCATTATTCTTCCCCTAACTTCAATGCCTTGGTCACATTGAGCTTCACAACCAATATAACCAGAATGATCAGACAAAGCGCCATCATTGCGGCAAGCGCGCCGTACAGACGCATCAGGTCTGACGGATCGCTGCTCAGCCTCATGGGCAGCACCTGATCGGCAACGGCGTACGCGGTCTGCAGCATGGGCACATACATCCCTGAGACCAGCCTGCCTATGCCGATACCTGCAAAAACCGTCAGCACGCCGGAAAAGATCTGTTCAAGCATCAGCATGTGGAACAGCTCCCTCTTATGCATGCCAAAGGCCCGCAGCACGCCAAACATCATCTCTCTGGAGCGGATGGACATGATCCAGTAGATCAGATAACCCACGCCGCACAGCAGGATCATGACCAGAAAGCCCATGGTCAGCACACCGTTGGTACCCTGCAAAAGAGGATTTTCCAAGTCCGCCTGCAGGTCCTCGGACATATTTGTATACCGCGCCACCTTGATATTATTATCATTGATCCAGTGTCCGACCTCATCCGCCTCCGTCCCGTCCTTCACCGATATCCAGACCTCATATGGCTCCATATTCTCAAACACCCGCTGCAGGGAGCCGATATTCACCACCGCAAGATAATTCTGCTCGGAAATAATATCCTCTCCCGATTCCGTAAACCGCGTAGTAACAGGACTGTAGCCGGGCCAGTAATCTACGATATCCACCACTTTTCTCTTAAAAGAGTAGGTCACATCCAGGTTATTCTGATAGCTGATAGTCACCATGCTGCCGGGCTCTATCCCCAGATGCGTCTGGCAGTTTCTGGACAGAAGAACCCCGTCGGATACCTCGGCCAGCTCGTTCAGATAAGCATAATACGGCTTCTCCAGAAGCTCACTGTCCACCCAAGTCTTTTCGCCGAATTCCTTTGTATGGATTCCCAGAAGATTCAGGCTTTGCTTACCGCCTGCGTCGATTACCGCCCGGGCAGTATTGGCGGTATAGCAGGGACCCGCGGCTATCACCTTTGTATAGCTCTCTATAAAATCCGCCGAAGAATACTTTCCCGCATCCGGCTCAAAGTATCTCGCCTTCTCATTGTCCTCGGCTGCCGCATATCTATTATCTCTCCAGGTCTCCTTCAGAATAATGTCCGCACCGTCCAGATACTCCGTGTTATCGTGCGCATTCTGAAGAATCGTCCTCGCTACCGTGGCATGAAAAATTCCCAGAGAAATAGTGAGAATCAAAAACAGCATGATAAAATGCTGCTTGCGCCCGTTTTTCAGACTTTCCATAAAGGATGCATAGCTTGCGGGACGCCAGAATCTCTTTCCGATCAGATAAACAAGCTTCACAAAAAGAGGCTGCAGGCGCAGGTACAGAAGCCCCATTCCCACGATAAACAATGACGAGCAAAGATACAAAAGCGGGTCAAGAGACTTTCCGAGCAGCATATCCTTAAGAAGCTGTTCCTCGTTGCGCAGATAACTGTAATAGCCGTATAACGCAACTGCAAGGCAGATAAAATCCAGAAAGACCTTTTCCCACCATGTCCTTTTCTTTGCCGCTCTGCTCTGTTTTAAATGCACTATCGACACCCGGCTGTGCCTGATGGCAGGCAGCGCCATGATCAGCACCGTCGCCGCTGCGGCTGCCGCCAGATAGAAACACACCTCCTCCGTAAGCAGCGGCTCCAGCTGCCTGGTCAGTCCAAACTCCAGGAAATTGCTTGCCGAACCCAGTATTTTGCTGAAATATCCTCCAAGGGGAAGCCCGAGCAGAACGCCCGCAACGGTCAGGAAGATACTCTGATATATGTACAGCCGGAAAATCTGCCCTCCGGAGCTTCCCCGGCTCTTTATGACGGATATCTCGTTTCTCTCCAGCTCATACATCTGACCGGATATCATAAACAAAAACGCCGCAAGCAGCACCAATACCGGCACCTGTAAAATAAACAGCGTGACGGAAACCCTCTCCCTCTTTGAGATAAAACGCTCCAAAACACCCCGGAAATAACCGCCCTTATATGCTTCGGGATCTTCGTCCACAGCCGCCCTCAGCATATCCGCATCCTTGCTCTCCAGCTTCTCGTAATCAAAGAGATAGCTGTAACAGCATGTAATGGAAAAGCTGGTGTCGCTTCTGCCGATAAAGTACTCCCTGAACAGCTTCTCGTTCATCAAAACCGCTTTACTAAGCTCACCGGAGCCGATCTCCCAATAATAATCGCCCACCACGTCATCTATCACGCCCACAATACGGATTTTTATATTCCTGCCGTTTTTATCCTGTAAAGTGTTAAACTGCAGCGTCTCTCCCAAAAGAAGCCTGTTTGCCGTCATACAGTCCTGATGAATGACAACCTCCACGGCGCCGTCCCCGGAAAGCCCGGTCTCCGAATACATCTCTCCCCCAAGCAGCTCCACATGCTCCGGCAGATCCGACATAAAGGCCGGGCTCAGCTTCAGCCCCGCCTTGAGATCCTCTCTATCCATCAGACTGGTCATCTGAAAGGCATTGAGGCGGTAAAAAAATACGTTTTCCTTTGGCTCCACGCCGAGAACGGAGGCTCTGCTGTTCATCAGCTCCTCCATCTTATGCAGCACCGCGTCACCCGAGTTTTTCTCCGAGGACACCGCGACCCGGAACCTTGCCGGCCAATGCCCTGTCTCTACAAGCTCCGCGGTAAATTCGTCCTGCAGCATTTTATTAAAGGCGGCATTTCTGTAAAAGGGAAAACTGACGGCTGTGGCAATCAGCAGCACACAGCCAAGGAGCAGACAAATAAACATCCATTTTTTCGATATCAGCTTTCGCAACATTATTCCCAGCATATTGTCATTCCTTCCGTCAGTCCGTCTATTACACAGTAGCTGTACTCCCTGTCCTCATTCAGATATTTTCCGCCTACCACAACGCTGGTTGGAAGGATACTCCCATCCTCCTTCAAAACGTTGACATACCCGAAGCTGCCGTTCACCATACTTATCGCCTTCTCCGGAAGCAGCAGCACATCATTCATAACCTTCACCTTCCCGTCCACCTCCAAGCTGGTCTGCTTGTTAAAGCTGCTCTGGTAAGACGTCTTATAAATATTGATATCCTGTAAAAGCTCCCTGTCCAGAAGCAGCGCATGTTTGTATTTATCCATGTTCACCGTAATCACGGGGACCTCTTTGGCGACGGTTTCATATTCCCAGTTTACATAGCTTACCGTCATCGTCATATTATATCCGACATAAGAGGAAAGGGCTTTTTCCGGCAGCAAAAGATACGCGACACTGTTATCTATCATCCGGGCATAGACATAATTTCTGTCCATCTTATCACCGGGCACCACGCTGATGCCTACCCTTGAGTTAGAACCGCCTTGCTGATAGTAGATCCTGTCATTGATATAATAAAGCAGACCGTCCCTCTGGGTACGGATATCCGTAACGCTGTAGTCCTCCCTCAGCCCGGCAAGCTCCTCCTCCATATCATCTATTGCCTCCTGCCTGGCCGCAATAAGCTTTTCGCTGCTCTCGGTGAGACCTTCATCGCTTTCCGTCTCTTTTTTTATCAGATCGGCAAGCCTCTCCTGGGCACGCTTCAAATCATTTTCCAGCTGTATCAGCTCCTGCTTTTCAATGTCGCTTGGCAAAACGGTTATATGAGCGATGATATCCCCCGCCTTCATGGGCATATATCCCGCGTCCGCCAGTCGGTCAAAAGTGTAGGTATTGCCCTTCACGACGCTTTCATATGGCGCCCAGCTCTGAAAGGTAACCGTGCCGTTCTGCACGTCGCCGCCCACATCAAACTCTATGGGATAGTACAATGTACCTGTCTGCGAATACCTCACCGAAACAGAGCCTCTCTGCAGCGCCGCCGTATTCACTGCCCTGGGAGCGCTTTTATCCAGAAATACGCTCTCCCCCTCCTCAAGACCGGACAATATCTCTATGTAAACGCCGTCGGTCAGACCCACCCTCACCGTCTTTGACACCGTTTTACCGCCCTCAAGCACATATACATACTTTTCAAGCCCGGCGTTGTGAACCGCCTCGCTGGGCACTGTCAGGACCTGTTCCCTCACGCCTGAATAAAGTACCAGATTGCCATAAGAGCCCACCGGAACCTCGCCCCGGGGGTCCTGAAGGATAAATACGGAGGATGTAGAGCTGCTTGACTCCTCATCGTAGACAACCTCATATCTTTTGCCGTTAAAAAAGGCATATATTTCCTTGATCGTATACCGGACCGTACTGTCGATGGCGTTGCAGACGATCCGTTTCCGATTCATATCCGCCACCGACGCAACCACCGTGCCTGCTCGTATCTGCTCTCCCTCGTCGCATGCCTCCAGATAGACGATCTGCCCGCTTATGCCTGAGCGAAGATCGCCGGCTTCATCCTGTCTCTGCAGCTCCTGCAGCTGTTTTGCGTAATAATCATAATCCAGGTACAACAGCTCCGTTCTCTCTCTCAGAGCAGCCTCGTTCATTTCAATATCCAGTTCCTTTTTGTTATAATACCCTATTGCCTTATCTTCTTCCTTCTTCCACGCGTCATAAGCAGGACCCGACTGCTCCTTCGGCTCTGCGTCCTGCACCTGCTCCAGCTCCCAGTCCAGCACCTTCAGGTCCCAGTACTGATCGTTGAGCTTCGTCCTTATCTCATAATAATATTCCGCATAGCTCTCCTCCAGCCCGGCAAGCTTTTCCGAAAGCTTTTCCATCTGAGGCTCATGTGAAAGGATATTGGCCCTATATATGATATCTCCTGCCGCAACCCTGTCTCCTATCTTCCGCCCTGTGGGGACAAAATTTCTTGCCTCCTCATAAGAATACTCCTCTATATACGGGTCCACCATCACTTCAAAGGCCCTTGCCAAATACAGATTCCTGCGGGTGACCGCCTCGCTGCCCGAAAGCTCCCCTGTGGGCTCTATCAGCTCGATCACCTCATCCGCCACAGCCGGCTGCTCTCCACAGCCGGAAAGGCATGCCGCCTGCCCCATGATCAAACCGCAGGCTAACGCTGCGGAAATAACCTTTTTCATTTTAACCAAAGCTGCCATTTTCAGTATATTACCGCCTCTCCTTCTTCCAGCCCGCTCAAAATCTCCGTAAGGCGGTCTCCGCAAAACCCTGTTTCGATCCATCTCACCTCTCGGATATCATTTTCGCCCAAAACATACACATAGTTCTTCCCTTCGGCGGCATGTATGGCGCTTGTGCTGACCGCAAGCACATTTTCCCGTTTATCCAGCACCAGTGTAAGATATGCGTATGTACCCACCTCAACGCTCTCCGTACCGTCGTCCTCAAGAAGCTCCAGATAAATTTTATCCTCCCACATGCCCCTGTTCCAGGGGCGGACCCGGTAGGTTTGCGTCGAACCGCCGCCTCTTCCGGTCAGCTCATAGATCTCGCCGTCAACAAAATATTCCGCATATTCCATATCCGAGGCTTCAAACAGGCAGTGGCTGTCGTCGATTATGGTAAACGCGGGCTTACTTACATCGGATATCACGGTATTCATATCCCCGCCAAGTCTGTAAATCACGCCGTCCATCCCCGCAAAGATACGCCCCTCCTCCATCTCCTTCCGGTAGGTCTCTATTCGTATGGCAGCCATATCGATAATATCCTGATAGTCCTCCCTTTGATAGCGGTATTTCAGATGTATATCCTCCACATCACCCTGCAGCTTTTCCATCTCACTCTCGGAGCCCGAGGACTGATATACATACTTCCACCACCTCCCGGATACCTCGTACGGCTCGTTGATATCCAGGTACCGGGACTGTATTTCGGCGCGGGCAATCTGATATTCCAGTTCGCGTATATCCTCCTCCCGGTCTCCGCCCTCCAATATCGCCAGAAGCTGTCCCTTCTCCACTCTGTCTCCAAGCTTCACAAAGACCTCCTGCACACGCTTGCCGCTCACGGGAAACATTACGTCCTCCGTTTGCGCCTGGGTGTAGCCGAACCTGACGGATGCCGTCCTTGCCACATCGGTCACAATCGCCTTGGTCAAAGCATATGCCGTTTTTTCCTGCTCCGAATGCTCTATCAGGACCAGCACATCCTCGTCCTCTCCCACCGGACCGCTGCAGCCTGCCGCAGATAATACAACTCCCCCAAGCGCCAGCCACAGCGCCATGGTCCTGCACGCCAGCCTGCCGCTCTTTCTTCCTGCCTTATAACACTTAATCATATCCTTGCCGCCTTATTCAAATTCCCTTTTTACAATTTTGTTTCCCTGGCTCTCATATATCCCATGCAAAATTACCTTTGATCGACAGGGCACATCTAAACCATGCTTATGTACCATTTTATCACCTCATACAAAAAAAGTCATCCAAAAATGCATATCTTCTGTTAAAAATTTTCCGCCGAATTCCTTCCGAAAAATGTTTTTCAGCAATAATAACATAATTTGAATGACTTTAATTATTTTTCTCTGTTTACTTTTAACTTAATATTATGCCGTTTCGCCTGCGCTTCAAAATGATTTCCTGACTGATGCTCCTGCGATGGTCTCTTATATTATATGGCAAGCAGGGCCTCCTGCCCGTTCTCCCTGTAATATTGTGCCTGCGCCTCCCACATCTCGTAATACTTGCCGCCCGTGTCCCTTAAAAGCTCGCTGTGGCTGCCCGTCTGGATCAGTCTGCCCTCATGGAACACCGCTATCCTCTCGCAGAATTTACAGGATGACAGCCTGTGGGAAATATAGATTGCGGTCTTATCCCCGATGATCTTGCCGAAGCCGGAATAGATCTCGTACTCCGAGATAGGGTCCAGCGCCGCCGTGGGTTCGTCAAGCAGGATAAATGGCGCGTCCTTATATATGGCGCGGGCAATGGCGATCTTCTGCGCCTCGCCGCCGGAGATCTCGATTCCGTCCCCGTAACCCTTTCGGATATAGGTGTCCAGGGACTTTAGCTTCTCGCCGAAGCCCGCCGCCTCCAGACATTTCCACGCCCTTTCCCTGTCATAATTTCTGGACGCCGCTACGTTCTCACCGATCTCGAAGTCAAAGAGCTGGAAGTCCTGAAATACCACGGAGAACAGCTCGCTGTACTGATCCTGCCTGAACTTTTTTATGTCCACGCCGTTCAGCAGTATTTCTCCCTCGTCCGGGTCATATAGCCTGCACAAAAGCTTGATCATGGTAGTCTTGCCGCTGCCGTTCAAGCCCACGATGGCAAGCTTCTCGCCGATGTTCAGCTTCAGGTTAAAATCCTTTAAGGCATACTGCTCCGTCCCGGGATACTTAAAAGAAACATTCTTAAACTCTATGCTGTAATGCCCGTCGCTTCGCTTCTCCACCGGCAGCTTGCCCTTGTACATATCGTCCTCCAGCGCCGCCAGCTCCAGGATGCCCAGATTCTTGCGCACCGACAGAAATAAGTCAGGCACACGCTTGATCACCTTGTCAAGCCCCCCGAACATATTTCTGATACAGCCCGCATACTTCACCACATTGCCAAGGGATACCATGCCCCCCGCGGCCAGCACAGCCATCAGCAGATAGGAGGTTCCCTCGATGATATATTCCGAGACCACATAACAGAGGGAAGATCCCGCGGAGCATTTTGCCACCGCCTTCATCCACCTCACATTATAGGGCGCGCGCTCATTGTCAAGCACATACTTTTTCATCAGCCTGTCGCCGCCATAGATGCGGATATCCTTTCCGCTCCTGGTCTGCATGCCATTCTCGGTAAAATCCCATCCAAGGGCCGGCGCGCTCTCCCACTCCTCCTCCGAAAAAAAATCCCCGAAATTATCCTGAAGCAGAATAGTCTTCTTTTTATCACATTTGAGATGCAGCCTGGTGCTGGCAAAGCTGACAAGGGCGGCAGCGGCGACCACGCCCCAGGCGGCGGGGGAGCCTGCCGTGAAAAGGATCTTCACCAGAGGAGCACCCACAAAAACGGCGCCGATCAGATTCAGAATACTGTAAGTCAGCACATTTATCGCCTGAAATACCCCCCATATGCCGCTTCCCCAGTTGTTGTTCTTCTGAATCACTCTCAGCAGGTTCCGGCACTCGGGGCCGGCGATCTTGGAAAAATCCATCTCCAGCATTTTCTGCTCCGTTATACAGTAAAAACGGTCTGCCAGCATCTGGCTGTTGACATTGTTGCGCTGGTTTACAAAGCTGGCAAATCTGTTCAGCAGAAAAATCGCAGAAATAGCAATCGCCACATTCCGGAAAATGACCCCGAAGGTTTCCCCGGACGCCAGCGCATCCATTATGTACGCCGACAGGAACAGCCCGATATAGCGGCTCACCACAACTACCAGATGAAACGAAAAATTTGTGGGCAAATAATATTTGTCTATCCCATGCAATACCTTGACGATCGCCTTTAAATCATTCAGATTCTCCTTCAGGGAAGCTTTGTCCGTCAGGTTCCTCAGCTTTTTGTTGTTCTCCATGATTAAACCACCTCCGCTTCTGCCGAATCCGGATTCTCTGTATAATAGTTGCTTTGGATACGGAACATCTCCGCGTATGCGCCGCCCTTCTTTAACAGCGCCTCATGGGTCCCTGTCTCCAGGACCCTCCCGTTCTCCAGCAGGACGATCCTGTCGGAAAAACTCGTGCTGGCAAGCCTGTGGGAAATAAAGATACTCGTCTTTCCCTCGCTGTAATTCTTATAAGCCTCATAAACCTCCGCCTCCGCGATAGGGTCCAGCGCCGCGGTAGGCTCGTCCAGAATCATCATATCCCCGTCCTTGTAAAGCGCCCTTGCCAGCAACAGCCTCTGGTTCTGCCCGCCGGAAAACTCCAGACCCTTTTCCGTCACCCTCTTGCCCATGTACTGGCTGTAGGATATGTTCTTCTCCCGGAAAATCCCTGCAAGGCCCGCGTCCTCCAGCGCCCGGGTGAGCCTGTTATCGTCCACCTCCGACGCCTCCTTCATGACGATGCCCTCCCTCACGGTAAACCAGGGAAGCACATTATCCTGGAATACCACGGAAAACAGTCCGTATATTTCCTTCTTCGGAAACAGCCTCATATCGATGCCGTTTAACAGCACCGCCCCCTCGTCCGGCTCATATAAACCGCACATCAGCTTTACCAGCGTAGTCTTTCCCGCGCCGTTTATTCCCACCAGGGCAAGCTTCTCACCCGCCTCCACCTTCAGATTAAAATGGGAGAATATCTGCATTTTTTCACCCTCCAGCCGATAGGAAAAGCTTACGTCCCGAAATTCTACCGAAATTGGTCTTGTCAGTTCGGAAATATGCCTTTCTCCCGTACTTAAGTCCTCCTCCGGCGCCTCGAGATATCCCCTCACACAGTCCGTCTCCTGAGAAACCCTCTGCAGGCTCCCCAGACAGCCTGCCATACGTGTGACGAAGTTGGAAAACTGTGTGATCGCGGAAAAGTAAAGCACGAAATCGCTGGCGGATATCCCTCCCTGGACCGCACGGTAGAGCAGATAGGCATAAGCGCCCAGATCCCTTGCAAGCCCAAGCAGGGCGTTTACCGTGTCGATCTTGCAATACCATACCATCCGGTTCACCTGCAGCTTTCTTAAGTCGTCCAGCGCAGACTGCATTCTGTCCTTGAGCCATCCCGCCATATGAAAGATACGGATATCCTTGGCAGCCTCCAGGTTGCCCATAACCGACTTTACATAGTTGTAATGCTTGGAGCACACCGCACGTTTATCCAGCCACTTCTTCTCAAACCTGTTATTCAGAAGCTGCAGCAGATAGCTGACCACCGCAAGCGCCAGAAGTATCACCACCATCCACGGACTTAAGCTGCCAAGTACCGTGGAAAACAGCACAAACGTCAGCAGAGATACAATCAGGTTCTCCAGCTCCATAAGGGTCCTGGAGCTGGCAGAACCATCCCCGTTACGCTGAACATCCACCGCCTTCTGATACAGGTTCCTGCCCTCCTCCGACTCCACATCGGCATATTTCATCCGCAGGCTTTTGAGGAAAAGCCTGAACGCAACCTGCTGCCTCTCCTTATTTTTTTTATAATAGGCAGCGCTGGTGACTGCCGCCTTCAAAGCATGTACGCCCAAAAAAAGCAGGGTATAGCCTCCCAGCACAAGCAATATGGTCTTCACATCCGTGTCCTGCTCCACCAGGCTTAAGGTCACCTTGGGAAAATAAAGGTTCAGCATGTTGAACACAGGTCCCATAACGATGGTTAAAACCATTGCCGCTATAGTCACAGGCTCATGCTTCAGATAATGCCTGATCCAGAAAAGCACATTGGAAAAAACCGAATGCTTTATGATAAAGGTCTGCCCTCCCGATTCCTTTCCCGTTTTCTTTTCCATCTCCTTTTCCACCTTGCCCGGCAGTTTTTTTTGTTTTCCTCTCATCCTCAGTCCTCCCGTCCCGTTGTTCCGGTACATACCGCCGCCCGGCTCACTGCGTTTTCCGCGGCTGCGCCCGGATATTTCATTTCCACAGCAATAGCGCAGACATCTCCTACGGAGGACGGAGACGCCCGACCTGCTGTCAGCAGAAATCATATCATATTGTTTCTATAATCATGAAAGATTTGCACGAATGGTCCTTATTATGCACGAACGGTCAGACCTCACATATTTGATCAGCATATATCAGACACAGGCAACCCCAAGTCAAAGGAATAGTACAGGCAAATGCGGGCGTACTTAGAAAAGCTGCATGTAAAAAAGGGACTGTCAACAGCCCCCTTTTTACTGAATATACCGCTATTTTATTCCGGTAATTCTATTCTTATTTACCTATTCTTCATCATCTTCTTCATCGTCTTCATCATCCTGGTTTTCCTCCAGAAATTCCGCTATCACCTGGTACAAATGCGGATTTTCCATAATCAGCCTTTCCAGCCTGGCGCTGATTCCCTCAGCTGACCGCTCATCCACGGCAGGCCCCAGCAAAACCAGCCCTTTGGCAAACTCAGTCACAACCTCTTCCTCCTCCGGGTATTCCTCGGCCAGCTTTTCCAATACCGCCAATGCATTTACCGCCTGGGGACCCGGATCATAGCACAGGCCGCACAATCCTCTGGCAAACTGCACCGCTACCTCTGTAACATCCGGATTGTCGGTAAGCAGACTCTGCAGGACACCCAGAGTCTTAAGCGCGTTCTCCTCCTCCTGGTCATAGCTCAGATTTGCAAGCCCTCTGGCAAAAGCCGTCACCACATCCGCATCGTCGGGATTTTCTGCCGCCAGCTCCTGCAGTATGTACACCGTATTAAACAGCGCCTCGCCCTTCTGGTCATAGCTCAGGTTAGACAAGCCCAGAGCATATGCAATCGTTACCGGCATAATATCCGGCTGGTCCTCTGCAAGCTCCCCCAGCTTCGCCACCGCCTTTAAAACCGCCTCCAGATCTTCCTCATAGGTCACGCTGGCAAGCCCCCTTGCATACGAGACCAATATCCTCTCCTCATCGGGACTTTCTTCCGCAAGCTGCGCCAATGTGCGGACCGTTTTATACAGCGTCTTCCCTTCCTGCAAATTGGTGAGATTGAACAGCCCTGCGGCATACAGGATCTTTATCTCCACAGCGTCAGGATGCGCCCCTGCCGCCTCCTCCAGCCTGCGCACCAAACCGGCCGCCTCCTGCTCCTCTACCCTGCTGCTCTGAAGCTCCAGGCTTTTTGCATATTGAACCGCTGTCTGCACAATACCGGGATGCCCTGCGGCAAGCTCCTCCAGCCTGTCGATCGTGACAGGTGCAGAGCCGCTCTCCTGCTCGAAGCACAGATTAAACAGACCCTCGGCAAGCTGAATGATAATTTGCTCCGTATCCGGATATTTCGCGGCAATTTTCTCCAGCCTGTCCACGGTGACCAGAGTCCCCTGTACGCCCTGAATATTGCTCAGGTTCACCAGGCTTCTTGCATAGCATGCCGCCACAGCGGTAATATCAGGATGTGCCGTGCAGAGCGCCTCCAGCCCGTCCACTGTTTTTTTCGCTTCCGGCTCCTCCTGCACGCAGCCCAGGTTGACCATTCCCTGTGCCAGCGAAACGATTACCTCCTCCACATCCGGATATTCCGCGGCAAGCGCTTCCAGCTTTTCAACTACTTTTCCCACAGACTCCCCGCTGCGCCGTGCAGAGCTGAGACCCGCCAGCTCCCTTGCGCGCGCCGCCGCGTCGCTTCCCTTAAGCTCCCCGTTTGTTCCCATAATCCTATGCCCCTTTCATCTTATAAAAGTTTACCTGCTCCCCGCAGGCGCTTTACTTCCATAAAAATATTATATCACTGCAAGGGTTGTTTGCATAGTTATTTGTAACGATCAACTGTTTTCATAGCTTACATTGTCCCCCATATGAGGCCTGACGGCACAATAGGTGGCATCCAGAATAAAAACGGCGAGAAACAGGGCGCTTAAGACGATCCGCCACCTGCGTGAAAGCTTGTGGTAGAGCCTCATATAATAAGGCAGGAGAAAACAGTTCAGCGCCATGCCGCCCAGCCCGAAGGCGGTGACGCTGACCAGGCAGATCCGCCCGTTTATATTCAGAATCCAGCCGCTGTAATCCCACCATCGCACCCCCCACATTTTTTCCAGGCAGAAGCTGACCGTATATTCCAGGACGGCGCTGATAAGCATGGATAAAAAAAAAGTCAGCACCGGCTTTTTTGACAGGCGGCCGAGCAGAAACCAGAGGAAAATCCCCCCGACCCCATAAATGGGCAGATATGGCCCATAATAAACGCCGCGGTTGACAAAGCTCTGACTTGTGATCAGATAAATGGCGCCCTCCCACAGCCAGCCGAACATACTGAGCAGAAAAAACAGCAGCACATAAAAATCAAAGCTTCGATAGGTTTTATTACGGTTTAACATCTTAGTCTTCATGACATTAGAATGCCCTGTTTTATAAAAAAAATGTACCGCTATAAGGAAGGTTTGCTCTCCTGTCCTTGCTGCCTGCCCGTCCGCAATTCTTTCTCTAAAAACTGCTTTATGTACGGATTGTTTTCCTCGCTCAATGCAGGCTGAAATGCCATATAACGGCATTTCTGATACTGCTCGCCATCCAGCACAAAGGTATATCCCATTACACATTTCGGATTACAGTCGTCCGGATTGATAAGCCGCTTGCAGACGGACGCTTTCTTAATTTCCTTTTTTACCCTTTCGGGGAGTGTATCAAGAAAGCTCTGGTATTCCTGTATATGCTCGGGATAAATACGAAGCTTCATTCCCGTTTTTCGGCATACGAACGTTGCCAACGTCCTTTTACTGCTGTTCAGCACATAGGATACAGCATAACCGCTTTTTTGTAATTTTATGTCGCATTTACAGCCGTTCTCTGTCAGATACGCATTGATTTGATTTACAAAGCTGCGGAAACGCTCGTCAACTGTTTCCATAAACATATTAAATTTCCCGTCCATAGCTCCCTCCGTTATCCCTTTTTCTTTGTTACGGGTATCCATACCTCATATTGTGCGTTCTGCGGGTCCGGATTTAAATAAACCTCAATATCGGGAGCATTGGCATATTCATATCCGGAGGCCGGAAGCCACTCCGTTATAATCCGCCGCTCCAGTTCCTGTATCGACTGGTTAGTACCCGTTCCAGAAAAAATCGCCCAAGTAGACCCAGGAACGGTATATTCTTCAAACTCACCGCTTGTTTTTGTACTGGAAACGGCAATAAAATATTTCCATTGTTCTTCATCATTGCAGGCGCTCACGCCCAGAAGTCCCATTGGCGGCGTATCCATCATTCCTGCCAGTTTCTGTATCGTTCCGTTTACAGACGCTTTCTGCCACATCCCGGGCACAGCCATAAAGTTATTTTCGATTTCCTTATCAAGCGGTGCAGATACGCCAATAATGCGAAACGCTTCTTTTGCTTCAATTCTATAATTCATTTCTGTCGCTCCTTTTACAGCAATTCTAAACACAATGGGGGAAAAGGATTTCACAGACACTCCCTCGTCCTTCACGGAAGACGGGGCTATCCCATGAAAAGACTGGAACGCCCTGTTAAATGCAGTGGGGGAACGGTAGCCGTACTTCTCAGCAATATCAATAATCCGTTCATCCCCGCCCTGCAGGTCTACCGCCGCTAAAGACATTTTTCTTCTTCGGATATACTCTGCCAGAGTGATACCCGCCATGTAAGTAAACATTCTCTGGTAGTGGTAGGTGGAGCAGCAGGCAATCCGCCCAAGCTGTTCATAGTCAATTTCGCCTGTCAAATGTTCCTCAATATAGTTCATGCTTTGGTTTAATCTTTCAACCCATTCCATGAGATACCTCCTGTCCGCGCATTTTGCGCTTTGCAGACAATAATTTGTCTTTATCATTAACATTATAAGGCTTATTTATAAGTTTTTCCTCTCTATCCTTGCACAAAAAAGAGAGGTGCCGTTCAATAATTGATATTGGCTTTTCTCGCTTGACTGCATAAGTCGCGAGTAGATAATGTATACTTTTTCCATCCTTAATAAAGTGTGTCCCTCACTGCCGAAACTCAAAATGCACGTTATGGGAAATGCATTGTTGCCGTATCTGCAATACCCGGTTATAGTTAAGCGGTCTTGCACTTTTGTCAGCCTCCCCGCCAACAACAACTAATTCTATATCGTGCAAATATTCTGAGAGGGTGATGCTTTTAATCAACGGCTGGCAAATGATATTTTTGTGTTTACTCAGTCAGAAGTCATTTTGATCTTTTCACACTCCCTTATACATGAAAAGCCCGCCTGCGTTTTTGCAAGCGGGTTTTAATAATTGATTTATACTGTTATTCGTCTGTTTCATTTGTCTGCGCATCACCAAACAGAATGCGCATATAATCGCGGCGGCCATACAAAACACGGTCAATATAAACATTTTTTCCATAAGCCCGGTAGAATACAAGGTAGTTTCCGCTTACGAGAAAACGGTAATCGCTTTCTGTGTCCGCAACCGAAGAAATCTGAGTTCCTACATAAGCCTGATTTTTCAGGATGCGGATTTTCTTTGTAATTCTGCTTACGGTTGCCAGGGCTGCGTCCGGGTTTTCAAGTTCTTCCGTGATATAGGCTTTGATTTCTGCCAGATCCTTTTGTGCCTCTTTCGATAAATGCAGGTTATTCATGGGAAAGCCCCAGGTTTTCCTCCACGGCCTCCAATGTCAGCCAGCCTTTCTCTTCCCCAGATTTCCGGCCTTTTTCAAGCTCATTCATCAGCCGGATGGTTGCCTGTGTCTTTTCATAGTCCTGTATGTCAATAATTGCATATCGTCCCCGGCCGTTTTTCGTCAGAAAAACAGGAGCGCCTGCCGCTACATCATGCAATACCTCGCTGTAATTGCGCAAATCGGAAATAGGTTTAATGTTTGGCATAAGGTTTCACTCC
>ERZ808051.324-NODE-324-length-58010-cov-4.786719_pt1 | contig 58010 bp, 47 predicted proteins | sample MGYA00380199_ERZ808051 | MGnify/ENA primary metagenome ERZ808051 (study PRJEB31490, sample SAMN06133391) | mouse gut metagenome | isolation source: J11 | host: mice | place: China: Chengdu | collected 2015-05 ... | reverse complement strand
GCCTCTATTCTGTTATATATGTAAATCATAACATTTTAACATTATGCTGTCAATGGATTTATCTCTCCGTAAAGTCCAAATCTAATATTTTACCGTCTCAATCTTTGAGACCTCGTCCGCAAGGGCACAGATATCCTCATCCAGCTTAACGCCGGTCAGAATGACACTGGTCTCCTCCCTGCATTCTATCATCATCTTCACATCCTCGACAGATAAGATCTCTCTCTCGACCAGTCCAAGCACCTCGTCCAGGATCAACAGGTCGCACTCTCCCGTCGCAAGAACCTTCTTTGCGAAGCTGATTCCGTTTTTAATATTTATAATCTCCTCCTGCTTTTTGTCCTCAGGAAGTTCTTCAAAATTTTCATCTGATTTTTCAAAGCGGAATAATTTTATCTCAGGCTCCATCCTCTTTAAAAACTCCGAATCTCCCAGCCCCTTTCCCTTCAGGAACTGGATGATCACCACGCTCTTTCCCTCCATTGCCGCCTGAACCGCTCTGCCAATTGCCGCCGGTGATTTGCCGCGTCCATCACCGGAATATATATATACCAACCCTTTTGCCATAATGCACCTCACCCGAATCGACAAATTTCCTACATAGGATATCATATTTTTGAGGATTTGGCAAATCCTTCCTGGAATTTTTCACGCTGACAGATCTCTTTGTTTTTTGAATACCCTTTAATCCTGTATTAATAATTTATATTTGGCAGTTATTAATCTGTGATTAAATTATTCCGGCAGCTCTCCTTCCTCCACCAGCTCAAGCTTGCTGACGGATACTTCAAACGCGACCCTTCTCTCCACATTCTCCTCATCCAGCTTTTTCATGTATTCCCTGCTCTGGATTCTTCCCCAGACCACGCAGCGCTCCCCGACCTTAAAATGATTGGCATAACGGGCGTTTCTTCCCCAGCAGATACAGGGTATGTAGTCGGATTTTCCATAGGGGCGGTTTACTGCCAGCAGCAGGTCGGCAATTTCCCTTCCCAGCGGGGTTTTTCTGTAAATAGGCTCCTTACATATATATCCGTCCAGAAAAATCTGGTTTGTCTTGGAGCTTTCCTCCATCTCATCTATAAAACTCACTTCCCTGGCAAAGACAGAAAGCACCAGACGGTTCCTTCTCTCCTCATGGCGGTTATAGGAACGAAACTGGCCGTTTACACAGATCAGCTCCCCCGTGTAATCCGCAGACACATCCATCAGACGCTCCGAAACCATAACGGGAATGATGTCATAGCTCTCGCTCAGACGCTTGCACTTCACATCTACCATATAAAATCCTTCTCCGAAAATCTCATGGCTGTAGGCAAAACCGCTTACGATCTCCCCCATAACCGTTACCTGATTGTTTTCAATTACCTTATCTGTCATTCTCTGTTCTCCCTTCTTACATGTTAAGACTTTTTCCGGTAATACCGACCGTTTAAAATTCTTCAGGGCGGATATTATATTTATACAACACTTACCGCAAAAATAGTACTAATTCTCATCGCATTTTATCTGCATTTTTCGCGCTTTTTTTTGTCATTTTTCGCGCTTTACCGATTTCGGACCGGCGGCGCCTGCCGGTCTAAGCCCTGATTTTACCGCAAAAATGCGGCCTCCAGCCAATCCCTTGCATTTCGCCCCCGGCTGCCCTGATTTTTCTTGCAACGGGAAAAAAAGAGTGCTATAATGGAACGGTTTGAAAATTTGACCGTAAAAATCGGTTTTTGTAAAAATAAAAACGCCGGGAACTGTTCACAAGACGATCAAATAGACATTAAGCTATGGAAAGGTATGAGTCACATATGAAGCAAAAGAGAGAAGACGTAAGAAATGTTGCCATCATCGCACATGTGGACCACGGTAAAACCACCCTGGTGGACGAGCTGTTAAAGCAGAGCGGTGTGTTCCGCGAGGGGCAGGCGGTCGCAGAGCGCGTCATGGATTCCAACGACATCGAGCGTGAGCGCGGTATCACCATTTTGTCAAAAAATACCGCCGTCATGTATAAAAACACAAAAATCAACATTATCGACACCCCCGGCCACGCGGACTTCGGCGGCGAGGTGGAGCGTGTCCTGAAGATGGTAAACGGCGTCATCCTGGTGGTGGACGCTTTTGAAGGCGCCATGCCGCAGACCAAGTTTGTCCTCAGAAAGGCATTGGAGCTGAAGCTTCCCGTCATCGTCTGCATCAACAAGATCGACCGTCCTGAAGCAAGACCGGACGAGGTTGTGGACGAGGTCCTGGAGCTTTTCCTGGAGCTGGATGCCGACGACGCGCAGCTGGACTGCCCCTTTGTATTTGCCTCCGCAAAGGCAGGCACCGCCTCGCTGGATTCCGGTGAGACGGGCGCCAACATGGAACCCCTGTTTGAAACCATTGTAAGCTATATCCCCGCCCCCGAGGGAGACCCCGACGCAGGCACGCAGGTCCTTATCAGCACCATCGACTACAACGAATATGTGGGCCGTATCGGCGTCGGCAAGGTGGACAACGGGCAGATAAAGGTAAATCAGGAGGTCGTCATCTGCAACCACCATGAGCCGGATAAACAGGTAAAGGTAAAGGTCAGCAAGCTCTATGAGTTTGACGGCCTGAACAAGGTGGAGGTAAAGGAGGCCGGCATCGGCTCTATCGTTGCGATCTCCGGCATATCGGACATCCATATCGGGGATACCCTCTGCTCGTCCGACAATGTGGTCCCTATCCCCTTCCAGAAGATAAGCGAGCCCACCATTGCCATGCAGTTCATGGTAAACGACTCGCCACTCGCAGGGCAGGAGGGCAAGTATGTCACCAGCCGCCACATCCGCGACAGGCTTTTCCGGGAATTAAACACGGACGTCTCCCTGCGGGTGGAGGAAACCGACACCACCGAATGCTTCAAGGTCTCCGGCAGAGGCGAGCTTCATCTCTCCGTACTGATCGAAAACATGCGCCGCGAGGGCTTTGAGTTTGCCGTAAGCAAGGCGGAAGTGCTCTATCACACCGACGAGGAAGGCAGAAAGACCGAACCCATGGAGCTTGCCTACATCGATGTGCCCAACGAATTTTCAGGCGCCGTCATCGAGAAGCTGGGCTCAAGAAAGGGTGAGCTGCGCAACATGGGAACGATATCCGGCGGCACCTACACACGCCTGGAATTTTCCATCCCCGCAAGAGGGCTGATCGGATACCGCGGCGAATTCCTGACGGACACAAAGGGAAACGGCATTATGAACACGGTTTTTGACGGCTATGCGCCCTACAAGGGAGATATCCAGTACAGAAAGCAGGGCTCCCTCATCGCGTTCGAGGCGGGCGATGCGATCACCTACGGTCTTTTTAACGCCCAGGAACGCGGAACGCTCTTTATCAGCCCCGGCGAAAAGGTCTATGCCGGAATGGTTGTGGGCCAGACCGGAAAAAGCGAGGATATCGAGGTCAACGTATGTAAGAAAAAGCAGCTGACCAACACCCGTTCCTCCAGCGCCGACGAGGCGCTGCGCCTGGTTCCGCCCAGAATCCTTTCTCTTGAGCAGGCGCTGGATTTCATTGACACGGACGAGCTTCTGGAGGTAACGCCGGGCAATCTGAGAATCCGCAAGAAGATTCTTGACCCTACCCAGAGAAAGCGCGCCGCCATGAAGAAATAAAAGAAAAATTTACGGTAAAAATAAATTGCAGGGTCCCCCTCTCGCAGCGGCGAGGGAGGGACCTTATTTAAATACCGAGCTATCCTACATTCTGTCTTCCGGCAAATAAAACCTTCCCCACCCGCTTCTCGTCCATCTCCAGTACGGTTATCCGATACCCCTTATATTCAAAGGAATCATCCTTTTCAGGTATTCTCCCCAGCTCGTTCATTATCCAGCCGTTTACGATTCCCGACTGTATTTCCCCCTCTGCCGCCTGGATATGCAGCGCTTCAAATACCTTGTCAATATTGGCGCTTCCCAAAACCATATACTCGTTTTCGGATTTTTTCTCAATCTCCGAGCTGACTTCGTCATATTCGTCCCAGATCTCGCCTACAAGCTCCTCCAGGATATCCTCCAATGTGATGATTCCCACTGTCTGGCCATATTCATCCAAAACAACCGCGATATGTATTTTTTTCTGCTGTAATTCCTTCAATAGGACGCCTATTTTTTTAGTTTTCGGAACAAACAACGCCGGACGGATAATCTCCGATATTTCCTTATTTGCATGATACACATGATTGTAAAAATCCTTTTGATAAATTATCCCTTTGATATGGTCTATGGTATCCTCAAAGACGGGAAGCCTGGAGTAGGCCGTATCGGCAAAGACGGCGGCGATTTCTTCCCTGGATGCCTCTGCAGGGACAGCCGTGATATCGATTCTCGGCGTCAATATGTCGGCGGCTTCCTGCTCGGTAAAGTCAAGCGCCCTGCGAATAAGCATATTTTCCTGCTCGTCTATACCTCCGTCCTGCTTTGCCTCCTCCACTATAAACAACAGCTCCTCCTCTGTAATCCCGCTCTCATCGTTTGGCTTAATAATCAGGGACAGCAGCTTTTTCCACTGCCTGAACAGAAAGTTAAACGGGGTAAGCAGTATCATTAGCATATTTAAAAAGGGAGCGGAAAACAGGGCAAACTGTTCCGGCGATTCCTTGGCAATGCTTTTGGGCGAAACCTCCCCGAAAATCAGCACCACTATGGTGGTAACGGCGGTGGATATGCTGGCGCCTATATCTTCTCCCAGCAATTTCACAAATAATACCGTTGCCAGGGATGCGCTTGCAATATTTACAATATTATTTCCAATCAGAATCGTTGACAGCAAGCTGTCGTAATTTTCAGAAAGCCTCAGTACAAGGCATGCCCTTTTGTTCCCTTTTTCCGCCATATTTTTAATTCTTATCCTGTTCAGGGATGAAAATGCCGTTTCTGTGGCTGAAAAATACGCCGACATAATAATTCCTATTACAATAATTACAAGTGAGACCGTTTCGTTTTTCATTTTTTACCTCTTATTCTAATATGTCTATATGTTCTTGATGTCTATTATTTCTTGGTTATTGGTTCTTGATGTCTACTAGGTCTTGGTGTCTACTGATTATCGATGTCTATTCCTTTTTTGATAGCTTGATGCCTATACGTTCATGATATCTATTCCTTTCCTGATAGCTGTTGAATCTTACTATCTATTGGTTCTTGGTGTCTATATGTTCTTGATGTCTATTAGGTCATGAAGTAATGTCTATAAATTCTTGTCTAATAAATACTATGTCTGTTAATGCTTTGTTTATAAATATCTCATACAAAGTATTTTTATTTTCTTCCATAATTTGATTACTTGTTCCAATTACATACCGGTCATTTCCCTGTCACATATTCTTACGTTCCCTCCCTTAAAAAAGACAATAAAAAGCACAGCTATATGCTTTTGTGCATATAACCATGCTTCTGATTTCAAATTATAAACCCTTAAGCCTGAAGTCGAATCCGCCTCACTGTCTGAGTCGTCGTCCACTTTTCTTCCTCCTATCGAAAAAATCTTTTGCGAAAGTATTATACTATAAGTGCTGCAGGAAATCAAGCATAAACCGGACAACGAACTGGACAACAAAAGAATAACTTCCGCATCGCTGCCCGTTCTCAATGGTCCAGCATATTTTCTATAAATATCCCATACCCCTTGGCGCTGTCCTGAACCAGCACATGGGTAACCGCCCCTATGATCTTTCCGTTTTGAATAATAGGGCTGCCAGACATACCCTGGACGATACCTCCTGTCGCCTCCAAAAGCTCCGGGTCTGTAATCGTCAGCTCGATTCCTCTGTTTACATTGTCATGGTCAAGATGCAGCGCCGTGATCCTGACATCGTAATACTCCGGTTCATCGTCTATCGTACATAATATCTGCGCCGCTCCCTCCTGAATCTCCTGTTTGAGGCCTATGGGCAGCGGTTTGTTCACGCCCATGGCAAGCGCCTTGCTGTTACAGACGCCAAAAATTCCCTGCGTGCTGTTGTGGGTTATATTGCCCAGAATTCTGTCGTCGGAATAAATAATCATTCCTGTCATTTCTCCGGGTTCTCCCGCCGTACCTCTCCTGACATCCACAATATCCGTCTGATAGAGCGTGCCGTCCTCCATGTGCATCAGCGTGCTGGTGTCCACATCGGTGATTCCATGCCCGAGAGCGCCGAAATTTCCCCGGCTGTCAATATAGGTCATGGTGCCGATTCCCTGGGCGTTATCTCTGACCCACACCCCCACCTTATAGACGCCGTTGCTGTCCCGCACAGGCTGGATCTTTACCTTCATGGGCTTGCCGTCCCGTTCCACTGTCAGCTCCAGCACCTTTCCCTGACTGTTCTCCACCCGCCTGATAAAATCCTCCTTCTCGGATACATCGGAATCGTTCACCTTGCAGATATAATCCCCCGATTTCAGGATATATTTTCCGGGAGAATAGCTCATTCCGTCCGCTCCCTGAAACTCCCCTGTGCCGACTACAAGGACACCGTTTGTCTTCACATAAATTCCGATAGGCTTCCCCACCGGGATCAGCTCCTGATCCTCGATCACCTGAATTTTTACATTTTTAAAGGACAGGAAGCCGAACAGCTTCACACGCATCTGGTAGCTGGATTCCAATGCCGCCTTCAGCGTGACCGGGCGGTTCAGATCGATTTCCACTGCCCCCGCAGGAATATTACTTCTTCCGTTGTCACTCACACTGACAATTTCCGCCTTTGCCGGAATCCCCAGAAAGAACGATTCCTCCTGGTCGGCGCGCACATTGATAACGGAAGGAATACAGCTGTCCACATAATAGTACAATAAGCCTGTCAGCGAAGCGCAGCTCAACGCCAGCACCCCAATCAGGCAGGCACGGTAAAATTTGTATCTCCACATCCGCCTTTTCCAATTTTTAAGCAGGATCACAACCGTCTCTCCCGCCTGTTTTTTTATGATTTCATTTTTATCCTTTTCCTCTCTCATCCCACACACTCTCCATCCGCTCTGCCGCCAAATATTTCCTGCCTTAAAGGGCTGTTTGCCTCCCGTATGGCAAACCTGCGCCGTTCAAAACAAAAAAGACTCATAATGAGTCTCTTTATTATGTCTTTTTATAATCTATGTCTTTACATAGTATGTGAGATTTTTATTTTTTCATTCCGAAAATTTTCAAGCGCGGTTTATATGGTTCACATGTGCAAATATATAATCCCGCGCTTTCAAAATTATAAGATGTAAGCCTTCGCATAAGCTGCCACATCCTTATACCCATTGGCAAAGCACTCAGGTGTATTTTTTACCATATTAAGCAATTTTTATCATAAGGCGGCTGCCTCTTTTTTGTGGGACTGTGCCTGGGCACGCATCTCTCTGGCATTGGACAGCGCTGCCTCCGTCAGAGTATCGCTTCCCAAAAGCCTTGCCAGCTCTCCCAGGCCCGCCTCCTCAGATAAGCGCTTGATATCCGTTATGGTATTGTCCTCCGTACTGCTTTTCTCTATTACAAAATGCCTGTCTGCCATCGCCGCAATCTGAGGTAAATGAGTGATACAGAGCACCTGTGTGGAATGGGCCACCGTGTCCAGCTGTTCGGAGACCTTCCAGGCGGTTCTGCCGCTGATACCCGCGTCGATCTCGTCAAAGATAAGAGTGCCTATGGTCTCCCGGCCGGCTAATACCGTCTTGATTGCCAGCATGACTCGCGAAAGCTCTCCTCCGCTTGCCACCTGTCCCAGGGGCTTAAGGCTCTCGCCGGGATTGGTGGAGATCATAAACTCCACATCGTCGCAGCCCTTTGCCGTAACGGTCTGACCGGAGCGCACCTCTACGGCAAATTCCACCGTGGAAAAATTCAAGCCCACGAGCGCCTTCTTGATCTTCTTTTCCAGGGTAAGGGAATTCTTGTGTCTGATAGCAGAAAGCTTTTCGCAAGCCGAGGCAAGGCGCTTCTCCGAAACCGCCAGCTTTCCCTGCAGCTCCTCCATATAGGCGTCATAATCGCCCAGCTTCTCCAGGAGCCTCTGCCTCTCCTCCCCATAGGAAATCACCGCCTCAATGGTATTTCCGTATTTCTCCTTCAGGCGGTTCAGCGTATTCAGACGTTCTTCCACCGCAGCGAAATCCTCCCCGTCAAATTCGCCGCCCGACATATATTCCGCAAGATCACGGTTATAGTCCGCAAGAAGACTGTCGATCTCCGAGAGCTGCCCCTCCAGCTCCTCCAGACGCTGGTCGTACATGGTCACGCCGCGAAGAAGGCGCAGCGCCCTGCTCATGGCGTTCGCGGCGCCGTTCTCAAAGTCGCCGCCCGTATGCTGATAGCTCTCCGCCAGATTTTCCGCAATCTTTTTTGAGTTCACCATCAGGCGGTAGCGCTGCTCAAGGGCGGCATCCTCGCCGGAGACAAGGTGTGCCTGCTCGATCTCCTGCCACTCAAACTCGGCAAGCGCCCGCTCCTTTGCCATTTGCTCCTCGTCCATGGCTTCCTCGTCCAGCCTGCGTCTGAGCTCCCTGCATTCCCTGTAGGCTTCCTCCACCTTCCGCGCCGCCTCCGAAAATTCCTTTCCGCAATAGCCGTCCAGTATTTCCATATGCTTTTTCTTATGCAGCAGGGACTGGTGTTCATGCTGGCCGTGAATATCTATCAAAAGCTCCGCAAGCTCCTTCACCTGCCTTGCCGTGACTGTCTCTCCATTGATTTTGCAGATGCTTTTTCCCACCTGCATCCTGCGGCTGATAATCACCGTGCCGTCCTCCTCGCTCTCCAGACCCATGTCGGCAAGCTTTTGGGCAATGCTTTCCCCGGTGTCGGAAAACACCAGCTCCACAAGGGCGCTCTCGGCTCCCTTTCGCAGCATTTCCTTTTCAAACTTTCCTCCCAGCGCCAAGGTGACGCTTCCGATCAAAAGAGATTTCCCGGCGCCCGTCTCTCCGGTCAGAATATTTAATCCCTCTCCAAACTCTACCTCTGTCTCTTTTATCAATGCCAAATTTTTCACATGTAAACTCTGCAGCATCTTTTTCTCCCGAAGCTTCCGCTTCTATCCCTGTATCGCCCTTCTCCGATCTGTCGCCCGGTTACAAACATACCCGCAATTCTTTTTGTGTAAAAGGTCTGCCCTGAAGACCCTGAAAATCCTGGCGCTCGTCTTTTGACCGCCTTGCATTTCTTTACCCACCTAAATCAGTGAACGTATCTTTTCCATCAGCCCCCGCGCTTCCTCCCCGGTCCGCGCGGCAATAAAAATCGTGTCGTCTCCTGCAATACTGCCCACTATCTCCGAAAACCTCATGGCGTCCAGCGCCGCCGCAACCGCCATTGCCATGCCGGACACGGTCTTTACCACCAGAAGGTTCTGCGCCACGGCAGCATCCGAGAAGGCATCCTTAAGCACACGGATATACTTGTCGCCAAGCTGCCCGTCCTCCTGCTTCATGACCGCATATTTCTGGCCGCCTCCCGCCGCTGCCACCTTGGACAGCTCCAGCTCCCTGATGTCCCTGGACACGGTTGCCTGGGTCACGGAAAAGCCTGCGTTTTTAAGCCTGCCCGCAAGCTCCTCCTGGGTTTGCACATCATATTTCTGTATGATCTCAATAATCTTTGCATGCCTGGTTTTCTTCATATCCACCTCTTACAGCCGCCCGCTGAAACAGGCACTCTATTCAGGAGCGTAAACTGCACTTTTTCGCGCTATTCCTGCATTTTTTTATGTAGCACCTCCAGGAAGCTGACCTGGTTCAGCTTAATAAACTCCGTGATCTTCTCCGACTTCACAATACGAACCCGCTCTCCTGTCTTCAACGGAATCACATGACAGCCGTCAAAGCTTGCCTCCACGGTCTGCAGCCTGCCGCCCCTGCCCAGCGGAATCTCTATTTCTATCACGTCCTCCGAGGACAGAATGATGCTTCTCTGGTTCAGGGAGTGGGGACAGATGGGCGTAAGCATGATCAGCTTCGCCTTTGGCTCGATCAGCGGGCCTCCCGCCGACAAATTATAGCCTGTGGAGCCGGTAGGCGTGGTGACGATCATGCCGTCCGCGTTGTAATGATTCAAAAACTGCCCGTTGACATAAATACAGAACTTGATAATCTGCAGAGAGCCGCTTCTGGAGATGACGATATCGTTCAGCGCCCATCCTTCCTCAACCCTGCCGTCCGCAAGCTGCGCCTTACCGTTTAACATCATACGACTTTCCTGCTCATAGTCCCCGGCGATCAGCCTTTCCAACGCCTGCTCCAGATTCGCGGGCTCAATCTCCGTCAAATAGCCAAGGCTGCCCAGATTCACGCCGATCATGGGAATGTGGAGCCTCTTGGTCTCCCTGGCCGCCTGCAGCACGGTTCCGTCTCCGCCCAGAACGATCATACAGTCCGCGTCCCCCGGAATATCCTCCGGAATTTCGTCCGTGTCCGCCGCGACCCTATCCTTCCAATCCCCTTCGTTCACCCGTACGGTGGCCCGCTGCCCCTTCAGCTGCAGGAAATCACTGATACGCCTTGCGGTCTGCAAATCCCTGTCTTTCATTTTATTTGTATAAATCAGAAAATGTTTCATCGCTATACCCTTCTCCTGCCAGGCTCTGCCCTGCATCCTTCGGCATGAGGCAGGCTGTTTTCAGGAAATATGAGACCTCTCCACCGTCTCTTTAATAAGTGCCGCCCATTCTTCCGTGCAAGACAAGCCCGTGCCCGCTTCTGTCAGCCCGTCCGCCAGTTCCTCCGCCTCCCTCTCGGAAAGCGCCCTCACCGCCTGCTCCGGCTCCTTTTCCTTCTCCAGATGCAGCAGGTACTCTATATTTCCCTCCGGCCCTTTGATGGGAGAATAGTCCAAATGCAGCACGGAAAAGCCGATGCCGGCCGCATAATCCACAATTTTCGCGATAACCTCCCTGTGGATCTCCGGCTCCCTGACCACGCCGTTTTTGCCCACCTTGCCTTTTCCCGCCTCAAACTGGGGCTTGATCAGACAGACCATCTGCCCGCCGCATTTCAGAAGATTTCTCGCAGGAATCAATATTTTCGTAAGAGAGATAAAGGACACGTCCACACTGGCAAAATCCAGCTCCTCCCGGATATCCTCCCCGGTCACATAGCGGAAATTAGTCTGCTCCATGCAGACTACCCGCTCATCGTTGCGAAGCTTCCACGCAAGCTGCCCGTGCCCCACATCCACGGAATAAACCCTTGCAGCGCCATTCTGCAGCATGCAGTCCGTAAAGCCGCCGGTGGAAGCCCCTATGTCCATGCATACAAAACCCCTGAAGTCAAGCTGCCACCTGTCCACCGCCTTCTCCAGCTTAAGACCGCCGCGGCTCACATATTTTAAGCTGCTTCCCCTGACCTCCAGCCTTATTTTGCTCTCGTCAAAAAAGGTGCCCGCCTTATCCTCCTTCTGCCCGTCCACGTATACGGTCCCCGACATGATAATGGCTTTTGCCTTCTCCCGGGAAGGGGCATAGCCCTGATTCACCAAAATGACGTCCAATCGCTCCTTCAAACCGCACCGCCCTCCAAAGCCTCACAGATTTTGCGCACGATCGTCTCCGCGTCCAGCCCGATCTCCTGCTTTAAAAGCTCAACGTTTCCATGCTCCACATAGGCGTCCGGAATACTGACATTCATATACCGGTTCTTCCGCCCGCTCCTGCTCATATAGTCCAGGACCTTTTCCCCGTAGCCGCCGCAGGACACATTTTCTTCCATGGTAACGATCAGCGTATGATTCTCACATGCGTCACCCACCGCCTCCTCGTCGATGGGCTTGACGAAACGGGCGTTGATCAGACTGACGCCATATCCCTTTTCCTTCAGCGACTCCCTGACCCGCTGGGCGGTTTTCACCATGCTGCCCACCGCAAACAAAGCGATCTCCCGCTCCCTGTATATCCACTCGGCGCGTCCGAGCTCTATGGGCGCCCTGTGCTCCTCCAGGCCGTCATACGCGGCGCCCCGGGGATAACGCACCGCAACGGGCGCGTTCAGGCTCACCGCAAACTTTATCATATCCGAAAGCTCCCATTTGTTTTTGGGAGCACAGATGTGCATGTTGGGAATACCGGAAAGGTATGTAAAATCAAAGATACCCTGATGCGTTTCCCCGTCACTGCCCACAAGCCCTGCCCTGTCTATGGCAAATACCACCGGCAGGTTCTGGAGGCAGACGTCATGAAGGATCTGGTCGTAAGCCCTCTGCAGAAAGGAGGAATAGACCGCCACAATGGGCTTTAAGCCTCCCGCGGCAAGCCCTGCGGCAAAGGTCACCGCATGCTCCTCGGCGATGCCCACGTCAAAAAAACGGTCGGGATACATATTGTGGAACCGCTTAAGCCCGGTGCCGTCAGGCATGGCCGCCGTAATCGCAACAATCCTTTCGTCCCGCTGCCCAAGCTTGCACATGACCGTAGAGAAAATATCCGTATAGTTCGGCACGGTACGGGGATGAGAGGGAATGCCCGTCTCAATGTCAAAGGGCTCCGCCCCGTGAAATCTGGCAGGATGACGCTCCGCAGGCATATATCCCCTCCCCTTCTGCGTCAGCACATGGACGAGCACCGGCCCCTTTACACGCCTCGCCTCACCGATTACCTTCACCATGGCGCCTATATCGTGCCCGTCCAGGGGGCCCAGATAGGTGATGCCCATATCCTCAAAAAACATGCCCGGAATCACCAGGGATTTAAAGCTGCTCTTGGCACGGCGGATTCTGGCGATAATGCTGCCACCCCGCTTGGTTCCAAGCAGCGCCCTGTAAATATCCTCCTTCAGGTCCAGATACCCCGTGGCAGTACGGATATTGTTCAGGTACTTGGACATACCTCCCACATTCTCCGAAATAGACATGTTGTTGTCGTTTAATATGACAATAAAGTTGGTTTCCAGCTTGGAAGCGTTGTTTAACGCCTCATAAGCCATGCCTCCGGTGAGGGAGCCGTCGCCGATCACCGATATGACCGTATTCTTTCCGCCGAAAATATCCCGCGCCTTAACCAGCCCCAGCCCCGCCGATATGGAGGTGGAGCTGTGCCCTGTGTCAAACACGTCGCACTCGCTTTCTTTTCTTTTCGGGAAACCGCTTAAGCCCTTGTACTGGCGCAGAGATTCAAAGCCGTCCCGGCGTCCCGTAAGGATCTTGTGGGTATAGGACTGATGCCCCACATCCCAGATAATTTTATCCTCCGGCAGATTCAGGGCGAGATGAAGCGCCATAGTCAGCTCCACCGCACCTAAATTAGAGCCCAGATGCCCTCCCGTCACGCTGATCCTCTCTATCAAAAAATCCCGGATCTCCTGCGCAAGCACATCCCAGTCCTTCCTGTCGATTTTCTTTATATCGTTTGCCTGTTCTATGGTTTCCAGCAACATATTCCAAACCATACCTTTCCGCGGTCATGTGCTTTTATCTGCGTCTGTGAATAAGCGTCAAAATAAGCTGCTTTAAGAATGCATGCCCGCCGCCAAACCCGTCCAGAATCTCCACGGCTTCCCTTGAAAGGGCTTCCACATCTGCCCCTGCCGCCTCCAGTCCCTTTAAGGTCACATATGTCTGCTTGTGATTCTGTGCATCGCTGCCCACAGGCTTCCCCAATTCCCCGCTGTCACCGGTCACGTCCAGGATATCGTCCTGAATCTGGAAAGCGATTCCCACATTACAGGCACATTTCTCTATCTGCCTCACCTCTGCCTCCGAGGCGCCGGCAAGAATCGCCCCAATCATCATGGATGCCTGAATCAGCGCCGCCGTCTTATGTTCATGGATAAACAATAGCTGCTCCCCGGTAACGGACTGCTCCTGCCTCTCCGCCTCAATATCCGCAGCCTGGCCGCCGATCATGCCATAGATACCCGCCTTTCTCGCCAGCGTAAAAAGCGCAAGGGCGGCTCTCTGCATTGCCGCCGCATCGTTGCAGCACATGCCGAACGCCCTTAAGGCCGTCTCGAAGGCATAGTTCAACAGGCCGTCGCCCGCCAGAATTCCCATGGCATCTCCATAGACATACCAGGTTGTCCTCCTGCCTCTGCGGAATTCGTCGTTGTCCATAGCCGGAAGATCGTCATGTACCAGCGAATATGTGTGAATCATCTCTATTGCCGCCAAAAAGGGCTCCACAACCGCTCCCTTTCCGCCGCACATTTCAAAGGTTTCCTGCATCAGCATGGGGCGCAGGCGCTTTCCCCCGGCAAGCAAGCTGTAATTCATCGCCTCAATAACCGTCCGCTGCCGTCCCTCCTCCGGGGGCAGGTATTTTTTTATCACATCCTCCAGCCGTGCCGTCTTTTCCCCCAATACCCTCTCAAATTCCTGCGCTTCCATATTCAAACTCCTCCAGCTGTCCGCCGCTGCCAAGCTTTAACACCTGTTTCTCCACTCTGTCAATCCGTTCATTGCACCTCTTTACCAATTCCATGCCCTGGCTGTATGCCTTAAACGCCTCCTCCAGGGAAATATCCTCGCTCTCCAAAAGCTCCACAAGCTGGTCCAGCCGGGAAAAATTCTCCTCCAGATTCAGTTCCTTTTCTTCACTCATCGTCATACCTCTACCTGTTTGCGTTCCTTCGCCCGCGCCTCAGTCAACCGGAAATTTGCTTCCGCACTTCTCTGTCACCTGCGCCTTAAGCCTTCCGTCCTTCAGTCGCACGATAACCATGTCGCCCTCGCCCACCTGCTCTACGGAACGGACATTCCTTCCTTCCTCATCCTCCAGATAAGAATAACCGCTGCTCAGCTTCTCCAGAGGAGACAGCCCCCTCATCCTCTCAATATACAGCTGCAGCACATGCCGTTTTTCGGCGAGAATATAATTCATCCTGTCCCGAAGACGCTCCTCCATGGAAAGCGCCGTCATCTTTTTTTCCCGCAGCCTGCCCGCAGGGCTGACCGCCCTCAGACGTAGCCGCATATTTCGCAGCCGCATCTGGCTGTTTTCCAGCTTTCGCCTCATAAGGCGGCTTAACCTCTCCTCGTATCCGGAGATCTCTCCCAAAATATCCCTGATATCCGTCACGGCAAGCTCTGCCGCAGCAGACGGTGTGGGCGCCCGCAGATCCGCCACAAAGTCGATAATGGTGGTATCCGTCTCATGCCCCACTGCAGAGATCACCGGCACGGCACAGTTAAACACCGCCTCTGCCACCGCCCTCTCGTTAAAAGCCCACAGATCCTCAATGGAACCGCCGCCGCGCCCTACGATCATCACATCCACGCCTAAGCCCTCCAACGCGCGGATGCCGTTTACAATGCTTGCCGCAGCCGCCTCCCCCTGTACAACGGCGGGATAGAGAACGATCTGCACATAGGGATTGCGCCTGCCTGCAATCTGCATGATATCCCTGACCGCCGCCCCCGTGTCCGCCGTGACCACGCCCAGAGTCCTGATATATTTGGGGATGGGCTGTTTGTATTCCCGGGCAAACATACCTGCTTCTTCCAGCTCACGTTTCAGCCTTTCAAATTTTTCATAGAGCTGACCGCTTCCCATAAGCTCTATCTGCCTTGCATAGAGCTGGTACTTTCCGTCGCGCTCGTAGACATCCACGGAACCGGCAACTATGACCTGCTGCCCTTCGGACAAACGAAAAGAGAGACCCTCACGACTGCCCGCAAACATCACGCAGCCTATGGTCCCTTTGGAATCCTTCAAGGTAAAATAAATATGTCCGGAAGGGTGATATTTGCAGTTGCTGATCTCACCCTTTACAAGAAGCCTCTGTAACAGGTAATCCTGCGTGAACATATTTTTTATATATGAATTCAGTTGTCCGACGGTATAAACGTTACGAATCTCAATCACCCAGCTTCACAATTTTTGCCAGGATGCCGTTCACAAAGCTGCCCGAATTTTCCTGGCCGTACTTTTTTGCAATCTCCACAGCCTCGTCAATTGCCACACCCACGGGGATATCGTCATCATAGCGCATTTCATATACGGCAAGGCGCAGAACGCTGAGTTCCACCTTTCCCATGCGCCTGGTATCCCACCCTTCCGCGCAGCTGTCGATCAGCTTGTCTATCTCAGGTATTTTATCACGCGCTGCCTGACAGCGCGCCTCAATGTAGTCGGAGTCCTTCTGCGAGCTGACCGCTTCATTGCCCTCCAGATACAGCCTCATCTGCCGGGACATGCTCTCCGGCTCATGAAACTCCACCTGAAATAACAGCATGAAGACCTGCTCTCTCTGCTCATGTCGTCCCATTGTGTACTATCCTTTGCTTATTTGTTTTCAAAGTGTGAGATACAGAATCTTTTAGCGGGTATCCTTTGACCGCTTAGAAATTCTTCTTACACTTATTTCACCTTCACTCCGGCAATGCGAATATTCACATCGTTGCAGGTCAGCCCGGTCATATTTTCGATAGCCGTCTTTACCTTGGCCTGTACCTGCCCGCAGGTTGCCGGAATATTGTAGCCATACTCCATGGTAACCGCCAGATCCACCTTCACCGTGCCTTCCACAAGGGTTACTCTCACTCCCTTTGTCAGCTTTTTCACGCCGACCCTGCTCATAAGCGCATTGGTGATATTGCCTGCCATGGCGCTGACGCCTTCCACCTCCGTCGCCGCCAGGGAAGCGATCATTGCCACCACGTCGTCGGCAATCTGTACCACGCCCACATTTTCCTCGGCCTTCAAAACTACAGTGCTGTTCTCTATCTCTTTTTCCATATAAAGCCCTCCTGAAAAATTTTTCATTTATTAGTATACCACAATTTTATGCGCTTCAGCGCATATGGAATCAAAAGTTGACACAATGCCCTTCTGTGTCAACTTTATACCACAATTCCATGCGCTTCAGCGCATATGGAATCAGAAGTTGACACAAAGCTCTTTTGTGTCAATATTATACCATATCAGCAGGAAATCAAGCGCGAACAAAGTGAGCATTTGATTTCATCTGATATGGTAACGAAAGAATCAAATCTGCAAAGCAGGTTTTAAGCGCACAGCGCGACAGACGCGCAGCGGCTGGATTCTTGAGTGTATTATACCACAATCCCTATTCATTTGTCACCCAAAATGTCAGGGACAGCTGATTCTCATTTTGCGCATAGGCGATATGGGTGCCCGCATCCTTCCAAAAGTCAAATATTTTCTGCTGCTTAAGCAGGAGATCGACCATTTCCTCATAGCAGCCCGGGTCCGCGCACTTGACCGTCACATCCGTCCTGGAAGCGGCGGCGGCTCTGTCAAAGAGCTGCTGCACCTTTTCAATGTCAAAGGCTTCAAACCACGCCCCCTCCCGCACATAATAGTTGGCTTCCTTAGCCGTGCAGACCGGCATCGGCACATCTCCCCCGATGGTATGGGTGCGTAAGAGCTCCTCCGTGGTAATATTCAGATAATCATAATTAATGGCCGGCATGGCATAGCCTGCCGCCGTATTCGCTTCGCCCAGCTGATAGGAAGCGTCGCCCCAGGTGGTATCCACATAGTAATAGCTGCCGTCCACCTTCACCAGATTCCACGCGTGCGCCTCTCCGTCGTCCACCGTTCCCGGCACCAGCGTACATTCCACGCCCAGGCGGTTCAACAGATATTGAGTAGCCTTTGCATAGCCCAGACACACGGACCTGTGGTTTACCAAAACGGAATAGATGTTTTGATTGTCATTAGCCTGAAGATCATAGTCGGTGGCGATGATCAGGGTATCATACACATACTTTACCTTGTCGTAGTCCGACGCCTCCGAAGAGATTCCAGCCAAAATTTCCGCCGCCGCGTTCTCGATCTCCTGCCTGCGCAGAAGCGCCGTCTCACTGTCCATGCTGTATGTGCCGGAGAATTCTATTGCTACCGTGGCGTCTCCCTTTCTGTATTTCACATAAGAATAGCCCTCCACGTAAAAAAGCTCGGGATGATCGTATAAAACGCACTGGAAAATCCTGTCGATATCCTCCTCCGTAAGTCCTGCCTGCAGACACTCCCCGCTCAAATTTATCTTTTCTCCAAAGCTGCCCAGAATTCCTGCCATTTCGTCATACCAGACTGCCTCTGTCCCGCTTAAGGAGCTGCGGGCAAAATCGTCCGCCTCCTCTGCCAGAAAGGATTCCGCCGGTGCCGGCTGCTCCTGCAGGACCTCACCGTCCTGAATCTGCCCCTGTGACAGCTGTTCCGGCAAGCCTTCCGACGTTTTGACGGCGCGTGAAAAATCTCTGGGAATCTCGTCCAAAATATCGCTGTAGGCACATCCGGCAAGCAAAAACAAAAGCAGCATACCCCCTGCGGCTTTCAAAAATCTGGCGCCTTTTCTCATCAATCGCTCCCCTTTTCAGTCGATGCAGAACTAAAGTTGAATTTAAGTCTCTGACCCTCGCGGCATCCGCCTGGCTCACTGCCCGCAGGAATAAAACCGGACTTAGTTGCGGCTGAATTCCGAGAGCACAAGACCCTTGTTCCTGTCCAGCGTCATGCCGATGCTCCAGGGATTCACAAAGAGCAGCAAAGGATTGCCCTTCATATCCTTTACCTTCTTCATATCCGAGGTTCCGGTCAGCCTTTCAATATCCACCTCGTCCTTGTTTTCAATCCACCTGATATGCTCATAGGGCAGATTCTCCAGACGTATCTCCACATTGTACTCATTTTCCAGACGGTATTTCAGCACGTCGAACTGCAGCACTCCCACCACGCCCACTATGATTTCCTCAAGCCCCGTATTGAACTCCTGGAAAATCTGAATGGCGCCTTCCTGTGCGATCTGTTCTACGCCCTTTACAAACTGCTTGCGCTTCATGGTGTCGATCTGGCGCACCCTGGCAAAATGCTCCGGCGCAAAGGTGGGAATACCCTCGTACCTGAAATTCTCCTTAGGCATGCAGATGGTATCTCCGATGGAGAAAATACCCGGATCGAACACGCCTATTATATCTCCGGCATAAGCCTCGTCCAGGATCTTGCGCTCGTCCGCCATGATCTGCTGAGGCTGCGAAAGCCGCATGACCTTGTTTCCCTGCACATGGCGCACGTCCATCCCTGCCTCAAATTTGCCGGAGCAGATGCGCATGAAGGCGATACGGTCCCTGTGGGCCTTGTTCATGTTTGCCTGAATCTTAAACACAAAAGCGCTGAATTCTCTTTCCGCCGGCTCCACCGTCCCGGTATCTGCCGTTCTTGGCAGGGGAGGCGTCGTCATCCCCAGAAAATGCTGCAGAAAGATCTCCACGCCAAAGTTGGTCAGGGCGGAACCGAAGCACACCGGCGTCAGCTTTCCCGCACGCACCGCATCCAGGTCAAACCCGGCGCTGGCGCCGTCCAAAAGCTCGATCTCATCCAAAAGCTTGTCCGCCGCCTCCTCCCCGATCAGCTCCTTCAGCTGTTTTTCATCCTGAACAGGTATCTCCGTGGCGGTTCCCTCCTTGGTCCCCTTCTCCGTGCCCGAATAGGAGATCACGCACTTCTTCTCACGGTCGTATACCCCCTTGAACTCCTTACCGGAGCCTATGGGCCAGTTGACGGGGCAGGTTGCTATCCCCAGCTCCTTCTCAATCTCGTCCAACAGGTCAAAGGTATCGTTCGCATCCCTGTCCAGCTTGTTGATAAAGGTAAAAATAGGGATACCCCGCATGCCGCAGACCTTAAAAAGCTTCCTGGTCTGAGCCTCCACGCCCTTGGACGCGTCTATTACCATCACGGCGGAATCCGCCGCCATCAGCGTACGGTAGGTATCCTCCGAAAAGTCCTGATGCCCCGGCGTGTCCAGAATGTTGATGCAATATCCGTCATACTCAAACTGCAGTACGGAGGATGTCACCGAAATACCTCTCTCCTTCTCTATCTCCATCCAGTCGGAAACAGCGTGCCTTGCCGTCGCCTTTCCCTTGACGCTTCCCGCCAGGTTGATCGCACCTCCGTAAAGCAGGAATTTCTCCGTGAGAGTGGTCTTTCCTGCATCGGGATGGGATATAATGGCGAAAGTGCGGCGACGGTTAATTTCCTGTGTATAGTCACCCATAAATAAGCCTCCAAATCAATCGTATTTCCGGGATTGCCCCTTATAAATCTTTTGTTTTTAAATTCCGGGCAAGGCCGCTTTAAGGCGGCAGCATCCCCTGCCCCTCAAATTCGGGCGTGATACCAAAGTATTGCAGCACAGTGGCCCCTATATCCGCAAAGGATTTCCGCGTTCCCAGGTTTTTGGGCGGCACATTCTGACCGTACATAATAAAAGGCGTATATTCCCTGGTGTGGTCCGTTGTGGCCTTATAGGCGGGATCGCACCCGTGGTCCGCGGTTATCATGAGGATGTCCTCCTCCCTCATTTTGCCCAAAATTTGCGGAAGGCTTTCATCAAATGCCGAAAGCGCCCTGGCATATCCGTCGATATCCCTGCGGTGTCCGTATATCATATCAAAATCCACTAAATTAATAAAGCATAGGCCCTCGAAGTCCCTGTCCAGATATTCCAGCGTCCTGCGGATGCCCTCCTCATTGCCGCTTGTGTACACCGCCTCCGTGATTCCCCTTCCGGCAAAAATATCCTTGATCTTGCCCACCGCGATCACCGACTTTCCCTCTTGCTTGAGCTGATCCAGCATGGTCGCCGCCGGAGGCTCGATAGAAAAATCATGGCGGCGGGGAGTTCTGGTATAAGGTCCCCCCAAGGGACCCTCAAAAGGTCTGGCGATGACGCGTCCCACGCCGTGCTCTCCCTGCAGGATTTCCCGCGCCATGCGGCAATACTCGTACAGTTTGTCGGGGGGAACGATCTCCTCGTGCGCCGCGATCTGAAACACGCTGTCCGCAGAGGTATAGACGATCAAATCCCCTGTGCGCATATGCTCGTCTCCGTACCTCTGAATAACCTCGGTGCCGGAATAGGGCAGATTACAGAGAACGCCTCTGCCTGTCTTTGCGCTAAAGGCCTCCAGCACCTCCCCGGGAAAGCCGTGCGGATATACAGGCAGCGGTTTGGCGGAATATACCCCCGCAATCTCCCAGTGCCCCACGGTGGTGTCCTTGCCCTTGGATGCCTCCGTCATACGCGCCACCGCAGCCCTGCGGTTTTCGTTTTTTTGATTCCTTGTTCCCTGATTCAGGCTTTGTTTAAGATTCACTCCCTCAATATCAAACAGCCCAAGCTCCTCCATGTTGGGCATACGGAAATACGGGCTGGAGGCTGCGGCTTTCAAAGTGTTGACGTTGATATCCCCATAAGAAGCCGCATCCTCCATCTCCCCTATCCCGAAACTGTCTAAAACGATCAAAAATATTCTTTTCATGATATCTTCTGTCCTTTCCCTGGATTAAGTATATCATAACATATATGTAAAATATACCTCAAATACCCCATTTCATCCTACTGCATCACAGTGCTGATAATAATATTTGACGCCGGTATCTCCGTCTTGCGCTTTACAATGTCCTCTATCTGCGCTCTCATGGCATCATCCAGCACAACGGCGTTGACCACCACATCCACCGCGCCGTCATTGATGCTGACTACCACATCCGTAAAGCCCTTTGCCTCCAGAAGGATCTCTGCCGCCGCCTCCTTCTCCGCTATGGCAGTCATTCTGACCATGGTATCCACGGCCTCCTGCTTCTGTTCATCCGTCAGCCCCTCGCTGTTAATAATCTCAAGAAGCGTCTCTTTATTTTTTGCCCTGGTCTGCTCCTTCAAAAGCTTTGCCTCCGAAAGGATCGCCACGCCTGCCGAATTGGATGTAAATACGGCTTCTCCCGGTATCTCATTGTCGTCCGGCTTCGCGTTCGCCGCCTCCGCATTGTTTTCCGTCTCTCCCTTTGCAACATCCATGCCGGTGTCGAGATAGTTATCCACCAGAATGTCCATGTCGGAGTCCAGGCTCTCAATTTCCTCAAGCCCCATCAGATCCTCCTCCGACAGATCCATAAGTCCGTCCAACGTGTAATTTTCCGTAATGACACCCTGGGAATCAACGCTGTCCGTGTCACCATTATACACATTGTTGTCATTTACCGTCAAGTACTCATCTTGCAGGTCGGCGCCTGCAAACTGAAGGTAGCCTGCAATGGCAATCATAATTGCCAAAGCCGTTATCATTAGCTGGTTCTTTTTAAATAAACTCTTCACTTTGCTTCCTCTCTTCATGATTTGCTAATTCATTGTATGAGCCCTCGGAAGGATATATGCAAGAGAAACAACGATTAAAGCGTTTCCCTGTCACTCCATCTTTACTACCATTACCTTATGTGCGTCTATGCCAAACAGCGCCTGTACAATATCCGCTATGGTACGGTTTACCGTACCGCTGCCGGCTCCCTCCGCCACCACCAGAACCCCCTCTATCTTCGGCGCATAAACCTTCACCACATAGGGCTCGCTGGAAGCGCCGTCCGTGCTGTAGACCGTGTTTTCCTCAGACGTCGTCTCTGTTATGCTGCGGCTCCCGCCCTGTGCATCCTTCTCGTCGGTGGCAGAACGGCTTGTGGAGGAATCCTTCTCCAGCACAAGCTCGCTTGACTCTTTCAAGGTAATCATAACCTTCACCTTACCCACATTCGCCGTCTGGGAGAGCGAGTCCGTCAGCCGCTTCTCCAGATACGCCACATAGTCCTCGTCTGTGCCCGTCATTCTCGCCATCTGATCCGCCGACTCCGCTCCCTCCGGGACATTTAAGATCTCGTGGGGCTGAGAGCTCTGCCCGGCAGCTCCTTTGTCGTTATCGTTTTTATCGTCGCTTTTATCTTTCACAGGGAGCGCAACGATAAACAGCAAAATACCCGCAAGAACAAGAACGATCAGATTGTCTCTGCGAAACCATTTTTCCAGTCCCTTATCCTTTACCCACTGCCTCAAATCCATGCCCACGCCCTATTCCTCCTGCCCGATTTTGATCGGCTCGATGCCCTCCAGCTCGATACGGATATCTTCCCGCTCCTCTTTCCTTCCCTCCCCTGCTTTGTCTCCCGCCCCTTCATCCTCACCTGCAGCGCCTCCCACCCTTTCTTCCCCGCCTGTGCCCGGGTTTTCTCCGGCCTCCTCCTTGCGCCTGCGCACCTCCTCAAGAGTCATCTGCTCCAACAGCCGGTCCGCGTCCCGGGCATTTTTCTCCGCCTCCTGCATGCCGGCCGAAAGCTCCTTCTCAAACTGCTCCAAAAGCTCCGCGGTCTTCAGGCCTCCCCCCTTGAGAAAAAAGCTTCCGATAGGCACAAACAGCTGTATCAGCACCATAATACTCATCAAAAGCTTCAAATATTTTTCATAGGAACCGTTGGGTCTGAAATGTACGATTGCCTGGGCGCAGATCATGAAAATCCCCGTCCGGCAGATTGCCTGAAATAACGAATTCTTAATCATAATCCTCCTCCCTTATATCTTTCCTGCCGCCGTTGTCACGGCAATGGCTATCAAAAAAAGCACCATGGCTGTCCCGGTTGTCTTCAAAAGCAGCAGCCCTGCGTCCCCCGTCCTGTCGGCGCAGGCCGTGATCCTTTTATCGCTGACAATGCCCATAAACGCCGCCACGCATTTTAAAATTCCCGCTATCAGAGCAATTTTAAACAGCGGCGCCGCACACATAAGCAAAAGCAGCAGCAAAAGCACAACGCCCACGCTGTTCTTGATCACCATTGCAGACCCCAGCACCAGCTCCGTCACCCCGCTTGCCGCTCCTCCCACGCCGGGGATCGCCGATAGAAACTTCTGCAGCGCGGAAGTCCTGGCCGAGTCTACCACCGGCGCTATCAGTGCCTGAAAAATACTGATACCCGTCACGATTCCCAGCGCCCCCTTTAACACCCAGCCGATCGCCTTGCCCAGAAGGTCAATCAAAAGAGAAAGCTTCTCCTCCACCCAGATGCCGTTGATCACGGACAGCATGACATAGCTGTATATCAGCGGCAGCAGCCCTGCGGACAGAATATATTCTACTCCGTACACGGAAAACAGCATTACCTGATAGGTTGCGCCGGCAGTCAGCGCTCCCGCCGAAATGCCCACAGTGATCAGATATGCCGGCACCAGAAGCTGTACAAACAGGATAATGTTATCCAAGGCCTGCGCCGCCGCTTCCGCCGCCTGCCCAAAGCACTTTAACAGCAGGGCGGTAAAGAGCAGATACATAAAATAAAATCCGATATCGGCAACATGGTGCCTGTCAAAGATCTCCACAAAATGGGTCATTAAGGAAGAAACGATTCCCAATACCAGCATCCAGACAAACACGTTTTTCATCCCGTCCAGCTGCCCCATAAACCCTCTGAGGCTTCCCTGGAACAGCTCCGAAAGCGCCCCGAAAATATCCCCGGATATCACCTGCAGCAGAATATCCTCCAGGTTTATGCCCCCTCTTGGAAACAGCCTTTCTATTCCCTCCTCCAGCCTGTCCAGCCCATAATCCTGCCAGACCAGGTTCAAATCTGTCATACGGTCACCTCCCGGTTCAGATTCTGTTTTGTTCCGGCCCTTCCCGGTCCCCGTCCTACAGAAAGCTCTGTATCTGTTCGATCACCGCAAAAAGTATGGGCAGTCCGGCAAACATCACCGTGAGCTTTCCCAGCACCTCTATCTGCCCCGCCACCGCCTGATAGCCCGCATCCTTGCAGATGCCGGAGCTGAATTCGCAGATATAGGTGATTCCGATGACCTTCAGCAAAATGGACAGATACCCCTCCGCGCCGTTTAAATAGCTTTTGATTCTGCCGAACTGCGCCGTCACCGCCTCTACCTGTCTCAGGCAGAAGCAGAAAATGATAACGCTGACCGCCATCCCTATGTAAACGCCGTATTCGGGCTTGCCCGCCTTAAACTGCACCGCCAGAAGCACTCCCGCAATCCCCAGAAAAACAACCTTTATAAGCTCTGTCATAAAAAACCTCATTCTTAACAACGCCCGGAATCTGGGCATAAGCACACAATTTGGCGCCCTACATGGTAAACAGTGTCTGTATTGTCTCAAACAATTCGTATATATACGGTACAATCCACGTAAGCACCAGAATCAGGCCGGCCAGGCTGATCAGGAAGGCATGCTCCTCCCTGCCGCTGTGCTTTAACACCTGACTTAATATCGTTATCAATATGCCTACCGCCGCTATTTTAAATATCAGACTTACTCCCATAACTCCTCGCATTCCGTGTCGGCTCTGCCGAGAAACCGTTAAATAAATTATTTATTTCCTGACGGCTTCTTACCACAGTATCAGTATCAAAAGAATTCCGCTCATTGCCCCAAGTCCAACCGCCATCCTGCACTTTTCGGCATTTTCCTTTTCAAGCGCTTCCTCCGTCCTGCGAAGAAGCTCTATGCTCTGTTCCATGGCCCGAAGCTGCATCAGGCCGTCCGCATGGCATGCCTGCCTTGCAAACTGCAGGAACGCTTCCCTGTCCTCATCCTTCAGGTGCATACCCTCAAACGCTTCCTCAAATTCCTTTTGGAATGTCTCTCCAAAGGACAAGCCGATGTTATCCCGCATATTCTGCCCTACTCTTTCAAGCGCGCCTCCAAAGGGCGGCTGGGCCTTCTTTGCCACGAGACTGCAGCATTCCGGCAGGGTGGACCTTCCGTAACGCACCTCGCCTGAAAGCAGCTCCAGAATTTCTCTCAGTGCGCGGAGCGTCCTGATCCGCCCGTTAAACTGCGCCCGGTACCATAAGCCCATGCCGAAGCAACCCGTCAGGATCATACAGCTTCCCAAAAGCTTAAGCAAACGCCTCCCTCCCTTCCAGAGCCTGCTTTACCACACATTTGCCGTCTTTGCGGCATAGCACCAGATACAGCCCAAAGAAGCTATCCCAAAAGTCTCTGTCAACGCCGAAACGGCACTGTACCTCCTCCAGGTTCTCCCCGTGGGCGGTAGCGAGTATTCTGCAGCCGCAATTTGCCGCACGCCTGAGCGCATCCAGCTCCTCCATGCCTCCAAGCTCGTCGATGGCGATGACCTCCGGCGCCATGGAGCGCAGAAGCATCAGCATGCCCACCGCCTTTGGGCATCCGTCCAGCACATCCGTGCGCATTCCCATATCATTCTGCGGTCTGCCCATAAAGGAACCGCCCAGCTCCGAGCGCTCGTCCACCACACCCACAGTCATCCCTCTGCCAAAAGCATTGCCGTCGGATATCTGTCGTATAAGATCCCTGAGCAGCGTTGTCTTGCCGCAGCCCGGAGGAGAAATAATCAATGTATTCTTCAGCCTGCCTGAGCTGTAGATCCTGGGAAGAACCCCATCTGCCGCCCCCTTTATCTGATGGGCAATTCTGATATTCAAAAAGGTAATGTTTTTGAGGGTTCTGACGCTTCCGTCCGGCTCCAGCACTGCTTGTCCTGCAACACCCACCCGGTGCCCTCCCTCCACCGTGAGAAAGCCCTGCTTCAGTTCTTCCTCAAAGGCATAGGGAGAATAATGACAGATATGCTGAAATATCTGCTCCAGCGTCCCGCCTTCCATGCGGTACGCGCCGCGGCAGTCCTCCGTGGTCCTGCCGTCTCCTGTCAGAAAGACCTCCCTGCCGCCCATATGCAAAATCACCGGCTGTCCCGCCCTCAGCCGGATCTCCTGTATGTATTCCTGCCGCTGGGCCGTCTGCTGCCACAGCAAACGGTACTCCAGCGGAAAAAGCTGCAAAATTGAATTTTTCATTTTTTACCTCTTTCACTCTCCTTTCTCCAATATATGAAGTTGTCCATGGGATATTCCTTGTATCAAAAAAAGAACATATTTTTTATTGAAAGCTATAGACAAAAAAAGAAATAAATGATAAACTGATCTCATCAACAAAACAGTAACCATTACTATTATTGATTATAATATGGAGGGAAGCTTATGAGCACAACAAACACTGCACAGGTAGACAATCTTGTAAATTTGCTGGATGGGTATGCAACTAAGGGAGGACACCATCTGAATGTCAACGTCTTGAACAGAGACACCCTTCTGGACGCACAGAAGCATCCTGAGAATTATCCTCAGCTGACGATCCGCGTATCGGGCTATGCCGTAAACTTTATTAAGCTGACGCCTGAACAGCAGGCAGACGTCATCAGCCGTACCTTCCACGAGGGCATTTAAGACAGCAGGCGTTTCCGCTTAAAAAGGGAGCCATGAAAAATGAACGCTCATTTTTCATGGCTCCCTTTAAAATACAGTGCTTTATACCCTCGCTTCCCTGACTGACCACCGTTTTACCTTTGGGTCAATAGGTGTACACATTGTGGTAAACGCGGTAATATCCGCCGCCCAGTCGCTGTACCTGCAGATGAATGACAAAATTTTCCACCTTCAGCTCCTTCAGCGCGTCGCTCACATATTCTTTCCAGTAATCTCCGCTGCTGTAGGCTCTCTCCACAGTGCTCCAGAGGGATTCGGGAATGACGTTGTCAAAGGTCTTGTCTCCCGTTCCCGCCGCCACCAGAAGTCTTTTGCAGTCCGCATAATAATCCTTCATATTCTCTCTGACCTGGTCCGCGGTAATGCCGGCCATCAGGAGGTCATCCTTTTTCTTCTCGTCCTCCTCGTCGGAGGAATCGCCGCCGGAGTCAGGCCATCTCAGAGGCTTGGTGGGATTCTGGTTGATCAGCGACTCTATATCTGCGCTGAGCTTGCCGTCTTCCACGACCTGGGCATTCTCTACACATGCCGGAAGGTACACGGACAGACCGTTCCTGGCATGCGTGGAGGCAAACGCAGCGTCGCTTTTGTTAAAATAATTGTAGGTGGCAGGCTCTGTATCATCCCATGTCACATCCACATTGTAATAGGTATTCCCCAGCTTCACAATATTCCAGGCATGGTCCTCCCCCGCCGTCCCCGTGCAGTAATAGCAGGGTATGCCAAGCTGCTGCATGATATACTGGAAGGCCTTCGCATAGCCCGCGCACACGCTCTCTCCGTTTACCAGCGCGCTGTAGGCGCTCTGGTTCATCCCTGCCTGCACATTATAGCTTGTTATCTGCATCAGTGCGTCATGCACATAGCGCTCCTTTGCCAGGTCGCTTTCCAGGGCGCGCGCGCCCGACAATACCGCCTCCGCCGCCTGCTCAAACTGCCGCTGTGAGGATTGAAAGCTGTTTAAGGTGTCGTTATAATTCAAAACTATTTCCACGCAGCTTCCGCTTAGCATGTACTTGCACGAATAGCCCATCTCCAGCCAGAACAACTCGGGATGATCATTGCAGACCGCCTCAAAGACATTCTTCACCTGTCCCACGCTGGCAGCCACCACCGGCGTAAAGGACAGGGTAAAATCCTTTGCGTTGGCATAGATCTGTTTGTAAAGCTGCTGCATCGACGGCTGCAGCATGGCATAATACGGGTAAAATTCCGGGTCAAAGGTAAGCTCGCTTCCGGTATCTCCCGTGGCAAGTATGCCTGCAAGGGTGTCCGCCTCCTCGTCCAGAATCTGCTCCTCGTCCCCCTTGACGGGCTCGTAGCCCATCAAGTGCCCAAAGCCCTCCGGCGCGCCTGCAGGCGGCTGCTTGGGCTGTTCGTAAACGGAGCCTCCCCTGCCGTTCATCCATCCGGCATTGATGCCAGGCTGTACATTATCCGGAAACGGGCTGCCTCCCGCCCCCTCTCCTGCCGAGGGACGATCCTCCGGTTCGCTGTCCGGCGGCTGCTCCCCGTCCGGAATTTCCCCGGACGGTCCGGGCGAGCCCTCAATCTTCTCCGCCAGCTTCGCGGTCAGAGAGGGGTTAAAGGCGCACACCAGAATTCCGGCGCACCCTGCCATAAATAAAAATGCAAATGCAAATAAAAGCTTTTTCAGTATATTCATCCGTCCACACATTCCGCCCTTCAAGGCCTTCTGTCCTTTTGTAATGCTGCCTTGCCTATATCATATCATAAAAAGAGCCCCTCCTGCAACCATAGATTGCAGGAGAGGTACGGAAGACTCCTCGGCTCTTTAAAATACCACCTGAACGGCAAATTCCTTTCCTTTCTTAATTACCAGCTCCCGGCAAGTACATGTTGCTTTTATATCTTCTATCACTCCGCTCATATCTACATCTTCAACAATGGTAACCTCTGCATGCCTGATTTCTTCTTTTAGCGACAATGCGCGTTCCGATTTATTCCGGCGCATTTCGGCAATTATATTCATAGTTATCTGTCCGATTTTGTCTAATTCAGGAGAGGGCTCTGACGGCAGAGGGACAGGCTCAATCATATTTCTATGAACCGACACAATGCCTTCTAAGCCGACAAAATATCCTTGATATATTTCCTCTGTCACATGAGGGATATATATGGCAAAGCATTTGATCATTCCAAGCATGGTGTGATAAACGGCATAGAGACCTGACTTTCTTGCATTTTCCCCATAAATTTCAGGCTGATACAAGCGATTCTTCACAATCTCAATATAATTATCGCAGTAATTCCAGAAAAACTTCTCCAGCTCTCCGATAGCCAAACCTATCTCGTATTTTTCCAAATACTGCTCAAAACGCCTCAGCATACTGTTGAACGAACAAATAACCCACTCGTCCACAGCGTAAAAAGACACTGAATCCTCTTTACAAAATGCATTCAGCTTATAAACCTTTTCGTTTTCATCCTTTTTATCAAATCCCTCAAGATGCATGATAGCAAATTTAGCGGCATTCCAGATTTTGGTTATCAGCTTGCCTGCGTTTTTAAATTCGTCTTCCGAATAAACAATATCCATGCCCAGACTGCCACTGGACGCCCACATTCTTACAACATCGGCAGAAAAGGTATCAATAAGCTCCTGGGGCTCCATGCTGGAATTTCCCTTCTTTTTACTTATTTTCTCCTTTTTGGCAGCCATAACATGACCGGAAATCATGACATCCTTCCAGGGTATTTTTCCTGTATGATATAAACCTTTTACAATGGTGTAAAAATCCCAGGTACGGATAATGTCATGGGCGTTAGGACGCATACTCATAGGCATCATATCATCCTTATATAAATCATCCCGATACCAATCCAAATTTATCAACGGAGTCACTGATGATGTAGCCCAGGTATCCATAATATCCTGTTCGGGAATAAAATCAGCACAGCCGCAAGAGCATTTTTTTGAAGGTCTGTCCTTTAACGGATTAACAGGGAGCTCCTCTATCTCCGGAAGCATGGCTTCTCCGCAGGATGAACAGTACCACACAGGAAAGGGCACGCCAAAATATCTCTGTCTTGATATGCACCAGTCCCATTCAAGATTCTCTACCCAATTAATGTACCGCCCTTTCATGGATGCAGGATACCAATTTATCTCATTTCCCGCATCAATATAAGCCTGCTTGTTAGTAAGAATATCTATAAACCACTGCTTCTTTATGGTTATCTCCATAGGCGTTCCACATCTTTCATGCGTGGCAACACTATGGACTATTTCCTCCTGCCGGATCAAATGACCGCTTTCTGTCAAATCGGCAATAACGGCATCCCTGGCTTCTTTTACCGCAAGACCCGCGTATTTTCCACAGACGCCGGACATTGTTCCATCCGCAAGAATTGCCTCTTTAAATGAAAGATGATATTTTTTATACCACTCCAAATCAGCCAAATCACCAAAGGTACAGCACATTACTATGCCGCTGCCCTTATCCATCTCAACCTTTTCATCCTCAAATACGGGCACAGAAAAACCAAATAACGGAACCTGAATTTTCTTATCAAGCAAATACCTGTTCTTTTGATCTTCAGGATGGATAAAAACGCATTGACAAGCTGCCAATAGCTCCGGACGGGTAGTTGCTATTTCAATATACTTGTCTTGTTCTCCCTCGATATAAAACCTCAAATAATTAAACCTTGACGGTAATTCCGCAGTTTCCAATTCTGCCTGGGCAATTGCGGTTTGACACTCTGTACACCAAAGTGCAGGTGCGTTAGAAACGTGTACCTTTTTTTTATTATACAGATCAATAAACGATTTTTGAGAGGCCGCTTGCGCTTTAGGACTTATTGTTGAATACTCATAATCCCAGTCACAGCTGAATCCGGTCTCCGTAAACAGCTTTCGGAACTGTTTTTCCAGCTCGCCTGTCTCATTCAGGCACATCTCGGTAAACTGCTCCCTTGTTGTTTCATGTGCCTTTATGCCATATTTTTTCTCAACTAATCTTTCCGTAGGAAGCCCGTTATCATCAAATCCAAAAGGGTAAAAAACATTATAGCCTTTCATCCTTTTATATCTGGCCATCATCTCGGCCTGAGAATATGAAAAAATATGACCGATGTGAATTTTTCCATTCACTGTAGGAGGCGGCGTATCAATGGAATACACAGGATGTTTTGAGTCAGGATCAAAGTGATAAACTCCTTTTTCCTGCCAAAACTCCTGCCATTTTTTTTCTGATTCCTTCGGGTTATACTTTTTTGAAAGCATTTTCATGTCTCCTTTTTTTATAAAATCCAGCAGAGAAGTTTTACCCTCCCCTACTCCCGCGCCGGGCGTCCGTCAACTTCTGCCGACATTTCTCACCTGGACGCCCGTGTGCATAAAAAATACGCCCCTGATAACAATTATTATCAAGGGCGTAAATACGCGGTACCACCTTAACGATGCTCATCTTGTTTGTTAACGTAAACGACTCCGGCATATACTACCATTCATATTTCTCATATATGCAGCTCCAAAGCCACCTTCACGATTTACTATCCAAGATCCTTTCACCTTCCGGACCCTCTCTGATGGTCTTCAATCCCTACTCCTCTTTATCACAGCTTTTGATATTTAATTTTCAAATAGACCCTGCCGGGTCAGAACCCGTACCCCTCTGCTTATAAGAAAGGCGCCCGGCCGTGCTAAAATCCCATATGGTTTTTATATACTACCATATTTATCAAAACATTTCAATTCCCTTTTTGTTTTTCACGGCGGCTCCCCTCATTCAGACCAGACAGTACCTTACGGAAGTAATATTATCCGTCAGGGCTGCTTATTTCAGAAGCTCCTTCAACCGCTCGATCTGCCAGCCTGCATCTTCCTCCCTATAGTCCTCCAGAAATTCGATTATAAGGTCCAGACGGTTTACAGGGCAGCCCTGGGCCACCAAGCCTCCTATTACCCTCTGCAGCCTGGAGAGGCTTACCTTATCCGGCACCACCCCCGAAACCACCGCCGGGAACCTTTTGCGCACAATATCCACCAGAAAGCTCACCGTCTGGCGGTTTATGATTTTGTCGTAATTCTCAACGATCACCTTGTCCAGCTGGCCGACCATCAGCTCCATTGCCGACACGGAATGGCTGCCCTCAATCTCCGTGTCGCTCCATGCTCCCTCCATGCCGTATACCGGGTCCTTCACCAGCCGTTCCCGCGGAATTGTCTTGGCCTCATTTTGAAAGCAGAACCGCAAGGGATACTGGAGCTTCCAGTTGACGACCCGTTTCCCGTGAAGCAGTATGCTGTACTCGTCAGGCTCCAGGTTTATTTTGTCCATCAACCTGATAATGGGAACGCTGATGCCCCACTCTCTTGCAAGCCGCACCCGGAGGTTATGAATTACCTGGTAATTGTCGGCATTGCCCTCCGCCAGCATGGGAACCAGATCCACTCCCACCTCGATTACCAGGACATCCCTGGCTATGGACCGTTCGATCTCGGCTGTGCGCTCCATAAGCATCATATTCACCTTTGAATCTCCGCTGACCCCGTGCTCCAGCAGGAAATCCGCAGAGCATTCAAGCGTCTGCACTATCCTTCTAAGCATCTCCAGGTCCGGCAGACTGCTCGCCGTCTCCCACTTGGAAACCGCCTGTGCCGTAACTCCCAGCCTGTCCGCCAGCTGCTTCTGGGTCAAACCCCTCTCCTGTCTCACGGCGGCAAGCTTCTCCGCAAAATTAAAATCCATACAAATCCCTCCCTATTGCCTAACAGGCCCAAACGTTTAAGCCGGTTTAAGGATAGCACATTTTACAGCAGAAAACAACCGACAGTTTGTTGATATAGTCACCAACTGCCGGTTGTTTTTTTAATGAATATTATTTTGCAGGAATTCATCTGCGGACATCCTATGCCTCGACTGCTGTCATGTCCTCCTCCGCCGCCCTGTTCAGCGCGCCCAGAATGCCCGCCACATTGATATAATTGCTCTCCATGGTCAGAATGGCCGTTTTGTGAACCAGATCCGCCTGAACCGACGTGAAAAGGCTCTGAGGGATAAAGAACTGCAGCCTGGAGGCCGAGCTCTCCAGATAAACCGTAATATCCGGATAATAGAAATTGCCGAACAGAAGATTTCCCTTGTAATAGTTTACCGCAATTACATCTACCGTTTTGTCTTCATTTACCTTCGTAGCCGTAGCGCTTCCCACCTTTTCAAAGCCCAGCTCCTCCAGCTGCTCCTGCGTTCCCCTGCATTTCAGCTTATCCAGCTCGGAAAGATAGAGGACCACATCGTAGTCCATACCCGGTCTGGTCAAATACAGATACCCGTCGCCCTCACCCTCCGCAATCTGAAAAAGATCCGAAACCACCCAGTTTCTGATAATTTTATCCATTTTATACCTCCCTGTGCGCTTCAGCGCACATTCTATTCAATATTTGAAAGTTTACTTTCAAACTTACACCTCTCCGTGCGCTCTGGCGCACATTCTATTCAATATTTGAAAGTTTACTTTCAAACTTATGCCTCCCTGTGCGCTTCAGCGCACATACTAATCAATATTCACACAAAAACTCCTGTCTTGCCTTATGCAGAAATTCCCGCATGCCCGTTCCCACCCACTGATGCCCGCCGGGGTGGACGGAATGAACCACCTTATCCCCTGCATGAAACAGCTCGTAGGCTCTCCCTGTCACTTCCAGCTGGCTTTTCACATTCTCCACGCCCGGCTCTCCGCTCAAGGGGTCCTTTTCCCCGCTCTCCACAAAGAAGGGCCTGGGCGCAAGCAGCGCTCCCAGCTCTCCCATGTCCGCAGTCTCAAAAAGATGGGGCACAAAATTGCAGGCACAATTATGAGGCAGCTTCAAAAGACTTTCTCTGAAACCGTAAAAATACCCGCTGGTGACCGCCGCCTTCACTCTGTCGTCCAGCGCCGCAAACCATACCGTCTGCTGTCCGCCTCCAGACATTCCCGCACAGGAGAGAAACTCTCCTGTCTCGGGAAGCGCAAGCAGATAATCGGCCAGCCTCATCAAATCCCACACCGCCGTGCCAATGACTGTCCTTCCGAAATTGATCCCCACCTGAAGAAGCTCCCTGTGAGAATTACCCCGGCTTTTATCCGGTTCCTCCCCCTGCTGGGGAAATTCCCTTCTGTCGCCGCTGCCGCGTTCGTCGGGGCAGGCTATGAGAAAGCCGTCCTCCAGAGCTTCCTGCACAAACCTTTTCTGCCCTTCCAAAACGGTTTCCTTGCCGCCGCCATGCCCGTGAGGAATCATCAGCACCGGCACGCCCTTTTCACATGCCTGCGCCTGCTCCGAAAAGCCGGACGGCTTCAGGAGGTAAAAGGGCATCCTGACGCCGGGCTCCGTCTGCAGCGTGTGGTATTCCGCCGTAAAGCCTGCCACCTGTACCTGGCCCAAATTCTCATGCTCCGGCTCACAGGGAATACAGCGGTCCAGCCCGGAAATATCCCCCAGCCGTTTCCGCAGAGCCTCCTTCCACCGAAGATATTCCTCTGTGGTTTCCGCTTTAAAAGAAAATTCTCTCTCGGAGGAATCAAACAATCTCACGTAATAATCCAAGGTTGTATAATACATATCCTTCTCCATTTCTACAGCCGCCAAGGCGTTACGGCCCCCGCTCAGACATGCTGCCTGCCCCAATTCACGATTATTTTCAGACAATTAGCACAATTAATTATCTTTTTCTGTATTTAATCCGACATACTCTAATATTTTTTCAACAATTGCCGATATATAAGGTAAAAGAACCCGACAACACTGTTGAATGTACACCCAAGGAGGGGATCATATGGCAAACGGATTGCAAAGCGAATTCAAAGTGTACCCGGTTCAAATGGTGACAATGGTGTCGAAGCTCTCCCGAGAAAGCAGCAGACAGAGCAAAAGGCAGCCTGACGCTCCGAAAAACAGCCTTTTTGACACCGTTCTTAACACCGCGATAGAAAATAAGACCAAGGCTCCCGCTGACTGCTATACCGTCACCTACAACGCAGACAGCCAGCTGCAGACTTATTACTACCGCCAGTCAAGAGAATATACCTTCTGAACCCGCAGAGAGGGCATAGAACGGCATCCATGCCGGCACATATGCCCTTTTTGTGTGCCCGAATTCCGTACCCCTGCGCCGCCCGTACCAAAGCCGCCGCTTCTTTGCAGCAGGAGCAAAACCAGAGCCGCTGCTGCCCCGAAGCCACACACAAAACGTCCCCTGTTACCGTTGGCGGGGCGGTCCGCCGCCTGTCAGCGTCACAGGCCCCAGCAGTCCCGCCGGCTCCAGCGGCAGGGTCATGGACATGTAATCCCGCTGCTGGGCGGCCAGCGTGTTTGTCACCAGCACCTCTATGCGGTTGACGCCCTCTGCCACCAGCTTTGAAACCTCGAAGCGGTAGGGCGGCGCCACACGCACTCCCGCGTTTTTTCCGTTGATCCACACCTGGGCGCTCTCATATACCTCCCCCAGGTCCAGCATCACTGCCGCGCCCTCATCCCCCTTCCAGGAAAAGCGGGCAGTATAGCGCATGGTTCCGCTGAAATAGGGCTTGCGGCCGTGAGCCGTCAGGTCGCCCAGCGCCGCGGGTTCCTTCACCCAATCCGTGCCTCCCGACACAAGGGTCTCCAATTCCCAGTCCTGGCCGGCAATCTCCTGTCTCCGGGAGAGGTCCGCAAAACTCCAAGCATCAATTACATCCATGTAGTTCACCCTGTCCACGCTGCCCCTGTACAGAATTCTCATCTCATAGGGCTGCAGTGAAAGGCGCAGCCTTCCGTCCGGTTCCTGTACAGCGGCCTCAAGATGATTTGTCCAGGGATCATACCACCACTCCTCACCCCCATAAGCCGGCAATGTGAGGTACGTATCCAGTCCCTGGGTGATATTTTCGGTAAAAAACAGGTAAAATTCACCCTCCGGCTGCAGATAGTGATAGTAGCGGAGCCAGGGCTGATATTCCGAGCATTTTATCTCATAACATCCCTTCTGTCTAAGGGTATCCGCCAGCTCCGCCGCAGCGGTCAGGAAGACGCCGTCCGCATATTCCCGCAGCTCCCTGGTCCTTCCGGAGGCTGTCACAACCTGCGGCAGCCTCTCAGTAAAGATAACGGGAAAGCCCTGTCCTGCAAGCTGCCCGCATTTCTCCGCCAGCGCCTCCGAAATATATTTGCTGCCGGGCACCACCAGAGCGGAAACCCTCTCCTGCCCGACCGTAAGCCTGCCGTCCACAAGCTTCTCCGACAGCAGAATTTCCTCAGGAACGACCTCAAAATCGATCTGCCCTCTGGTCAGCTCCCTTGCGTCCTTCTCAAACTTGCGCGTCTCGCCCATCCATTCCTGCTCCGCGGTATACAGAAGCGCCGCCGTGGGAGCATGCCTTCCGCCGTTTATCAGATGACTCACCCTGTCGGTATACTCCATGAGATATTTAAAGTAAGGATATTGGGGATTTCTGCCCCTTGCGTAAAAATGAGGCGGACAGTCGGGATCGGGAAACTCCTTCATGGTAAAGGCATGGGGTACAAAATAATTGACGCCTCTTACAAGCATATGGTCCAGCAGCCATTTCATAAGCTTCAGCCCCTCAGCCCAGCCGTAGGCGCCAAAGACCTCGCACACGGTGCGCCCCTGCTTTTTCGGGTCAAGATGCCCCAGCGAAACCCCCATCTTAGCCAGTCCGTAGTGAAATAATTCTCCGTGGTAAAAGCCGGTGCCTCCGATGCTGTAAAAAGGGAAATCGTCCAACTGGGGGCGTATCTGCTGCAGCACCACGTCAATACCGGACATATCCTGCCCCCAGAGCGCCTTGAAAAAATGTCCCGTGCCAAGCCCCAGATGGGAATGAGTGCCTCCGTCCTCAATCACATGCCCGATATACTCCACGCCGTGCGCCCTGCACCAATCCCCTATCTGCGTGCAAAAGCAATCGCCGTACAGCTCTGCCGTCTGCTCCATAAACTGCCTGCGAAGCAGCCCTGTGCGGCTGTCTGCTGCAGCGCTTTCCCGCCTCCCGGCTCCGTTCGATTCGGCTGAACTGTCCCGCTCCGCCGTGCCGCCCTGTTCCGAAGCGTCCTCCGCCCGTTCAGCATTAACCCACATGGCCAGCAGATTGACAGCAAAGTCCCTGCCCCACCGCTCCCTGAGACGCTCCTCCAATTCCCTGCCCCAGGGCAGCCTCATATCCGGCTGCCCGATGCAGGAATCATGCTTATACTCCCCAAGACAGTTGCCGATTTCCGGCTCGTCGGAGAAAAAGCCTGCGAAGACCCCTCCGAAATCCTTACCGAAACGGGCGTAGTGGGCTTCATAGACCGTTTCGATGAAAAAGCCCACCGCTTCCCTGTCAATGGGATTGATATAGCCCTTACGCCCCGTTCCCCTGCGGGTGGTCTTTATCACCGTCACCGCCCAGGTTCCCTGGGGGATATCCAGATACAGCTTCCCGTCCTGTACAAGCTCCGTCACCTCCCGAACCCGGGTCTGGAAAAAGGGCTTTTCCCTGTCCCGGCGGCCAAGCGTGACTCCGATCAGCCTCTCACCCGGCTCAAGACGTACCATAAAGGCATTTCGCCGCAGAGGCCCCTCCACGTCTATGGTATAATGGGTCAGATAGACCTTTCCGTAAGGCGAATCCTCCCCTATTCTGCCGTTGCAGAAGCCGCTGGGAAAATGGGCGTCGTCAAGCACCCACACCCTCATTCCCAGAGACCTGGCCTTTTCCATGATTATCCCCAGGTCCTGCCACCATTTCTCTCCCAGAAAATCCGGATGAGGTCTGGATTCCACACATACGGCGTCAATGCCCGCGTCGTGGATTTTATCCATCCCCTCCTCCAGAAGCTCCCTCGTCTCGCCGTGCTGCCAGAAAAACGGCAGTATATGTTTTTCAGGCTTATTCTCCAAAACCTCACACAGGCGTCTCTCCATAGCAACCCCCATTCAACCTCTTTATCCCATGAGTGTTCCCGCCGTTTCCGGGCTGTCAGGACAAGACTGCGCCCCGACTGTCTTCACCGTAAACAGCGCCTTCCGCTCCCGGGTTGACGGCACAAAGCCGGCCAGGAAATCTCCCTCCGGCTTTGCTCCCGTAATTTACAGATATTTTAATACATCCTTGAAATCCATATCGCTGGCATAGTAAAAGCTTGTATAGCAGGGCTGATTGTAGCAGTTGTTCTGCCATGCCACGCCACAGCGGTACGTGGTGTCATGCATCAGCGTGAAAAGCTTGTGCGTGTTAAGCTCCGTATTCGTGTAAATTCTGACGGCGCTGCTGTCCGCCGTGCGCAGCATTATCTCCTCCCTGAAATCTCCGAAGATATCCGCCACCAGACAGGGATTTCCCTTAGTTCCGTTGTTGGTGCTGGTTCCCTCGGGATGCAGCATCACGCCGTGAGTGTGGTCTCCCACCAGCCCGATATGCTTCTCATGAATGTAATCCACACCGTCTACGATCTGAGTGGACAGATCCGCCGCCCAGCGGATGCTGGCATTGGTCCCCAGGGGCTTTACATTCTCAAGCTTATTGCCCACGCAGTCATAGACGCCCACCGCCCATACCTGCAGTCCTCTCACATCGGGACAGATATCTCCTATCATACACCTGCCCAGATCTCTGTCCGCAGGCTCGCCGAAGATGACCTCTCCTGTCTCCCCGTCTCTCAGTGCCCAGCCGTAAGGCACGCTGCTGCCCTCCTCAAATACATTGAAGATTTCCAGACCCGGCTTATCGGGGTCGATGTTCGCCACATGCATGGAATCGCCGTGCCCCAGATACTCCATTTCCCCATTGGGCATCACATCCGCACTGGAATACAGCACGCTGCCGTCATGGTCGATGGTCGCCGCGCCGTAAATGATCTCATGGCAGCCGTCGCCATCCACATCCGCCACCGACAGGCTGTGGTCGCCCTGCCCCGCAATGCAGCCATAGACCGGGTCGGTGCCCACCTTGGCGCTGTGATGCGCGAAGGGATTATCCATCAGCACATAGCCGCTGTCAACCTTAAAGTACTCCCTGTGCTTTCTCTCAAAGAAGTCGTATGCCGTAATGGTCGCCCTTGTGTAATAGCCCCTGCAGATGATCAGGTAAGGTCTCTCGCCGTCCAGATAGCCTACGCCCGAGAGGAATCTGTCCACACGGTTTCCGGGCTCGATGCGGTTCCATGCATAATCGCCCCACATCATGCCGTCGTCCTCCCTGGGCACGGGGAAATCAATGGTTTCAAGCTCGTCGCCCTCGCCGGAAAACATGGTCAGGTACTCCGGTCCCTCCAAAATAAAGCCCTCAAAGCTGCGCAGCTCATTCTTGGGACTTCTTGAGGGAGCATACACATCCATAAAATAATCTGTCATTTTCCGCGCATCCTCATCGGAAAGGGGATACTCGTACCGCTTCTCAATGCCAAAGCACTCCTCCAGGGTCGCAGGCCAGTGGCCGTTTTTCACCTCGCCATGCTCCGTCCATCCCTTGAACAGCCTTACTATATATTCATAGTAGTCCTCCGCGGACCACACATAGTTGTCCTCGTTGGAATATCCCGCCTTGATATCACGCTCGGGCATTGTGATATATTTCTGGGAAACCACGTTTCCCTTGTCGTCAAACTTTGTCATTCTGGTGCCGGGAGCCGTCTTGACGGACATTTCCGCCTTTCCGTCGCCGTCAAAGTCATAGACGATGAACTGGGTATAATGGGCGCCGGAGCGGATATTCACCCCCATGTCCAGACGCCACAGAAGCCGTCCGTCCAGCTTATAGCAATCGATAAAGCAGTTTCCGGTATAGCCCTTATGGGAAACGTCATGTGAATTGGAAGGGTCCCATTTCACAAAAAACTCATACTCGCCGTCGCCGTCGATATCCCCGATGCTCATATCGTTTACCGAGTAAGTATACTCCTGCCCTGCGGGAGTGACTCCCCCTGCAGGAATCTGCATGGGAATCTCTATGTAATTGGTTCCCGTGCTCCATGCCTTCACGGCCTCGCAGGTCTTTAGCTCCTTCCCGTCCTTAAGCGCCGCAACCGCATACGAATCCTCCGGCTGCCCTTCCTTATCCAGGTAATTGGTGCTGTCCGTCACCGTGGCGATTTTTTCGCCGTTCCGGTACACCGCATAATCCGTACCCGTCATTCCAGTCTCGCCGTATCCGCTGACCTCCTCAAGCAGCATACGCCAGCTTAAGAAAATTCCCGTATTCAGTTTTACCGCAATCAGTCCCCTGTTCAGCTTTTCCAGCTGTTCGTTCAAACGACAGTGAACCGGAGTCTTCAGAGTTTCGCTTTTGCAGACAAGCTCGCCGCCCTTATATGCCTCCACATACAGATAATGAGGAATGTGGGTAGATTTTTTTAAGGTATAGCCGCACTCCCCGGACTCCTGAACCTTCTTGTACTTCATGCCCGGGGTATCTGCATCTGCCCAGAACACCTTATAGCTGTCGGCCGAGACAGGCTCCCACTCCACCTTGACAAATTTTTCCGCAATACCGCTGATTTTTAATTGCACTTTTCATTCCTCCTTGCTTTTTATATAAATATTTGTTACAGTTTCGTTATCAGTATTATTGGACGCAGGCCAAAAAACTATTTATGAATCAAATCTGCAAGGCAGATTTTAAGCGCACAGCGCGTCAGACGCGCAGCGGCTGGATTCTTGAGTGTATTGTACCATAATTTTGTGCGCTTCAGCGCACATGGAATCAGAAGTTGACACAATGCTCTCCTGTGTCAACATTGTACCATATCAGCAGGAAATCAAGCGCGAACATAGTGAGCATTTGATTTCACCTGATATGGTAACGAAAGAATCAAATCTGCTAAGCAGATTTTAAGCGCGCAGCGCGGCAGACGCGCAGCGGCTGGATTCTTGAGTGCATTATACCTTAATCTCATGCGCCCCGGCGCATATGGAATCAGAAGTTGACACAACGCACCTTTGTGTCAATATTATACCATACTGCCCGTCCAAAAGTAAATAGGGCGGCTTGTCCTTAACCAGATAATATTATGTTGCTATTCGGCCTGAAAAATTACAATATTATCAACGTTTTTACAACCTTCGCTTGCCTGCCCGGCAGCATTGTGCTATGATTTCCTTAATCAAAGACCCCGCAGCAAGCTGACGGCGTATCAAGCTTGCTGCGCGGCAAAGCGCAATGCGTCCAGAGTAAGCTGCGGAATTTGACCCTCGCGGCATTCGCCAAACGGATGCTGACGTATCCGCTTGGCGAATTGCCCGCAGGAATAAAATCAGGCATACGGGCTGTCACCGCAAAACGGACAGCCCTGTCGAGGAACGCTTCCAAAAGCAAATTGAACGAAAGGAATCCATATGTCAGCAATTTGGGGAATAATTGACTTTCACGGGGCTCCGGAGTCCGAAGTGGCGGAGCGGTTAAACGGCGCCTATCAGTGCTACCGCATCGACCGCTATGAAAAGCTTTCCGCCGGCGGCGCCGAATTCGGCTGCTGCCACCAGCATTTCACAAAAGAAGCTGTCAACGAGCAGCTGCCTGTATATGACAGACAGCGGAACCTGCTCTTTACGGCAGACTGTGTCCTGGATAACAGGGAGGAGCTGCTGGAGCTTCTTCCGGACTGCGGCGGAGAGGCCTCCGACGGGCAGCTTCTTCTGGCGGCTTACTTAAAATGGGGCAGCGCCCTGGGCGACTATTGTCTGGGCGCCTTTGCCTTCGCCGCTTTCCATACGGATACCAAGACCGTGACGCTATGTACGGATCATATGGGAAACCGAAGCCTGTTTTATTCCAGGCAGGGAGAAAGGTTCATTTTCAGTACCGCCGTTCTGCCTCTGGCAAGGCTGTGTGAGGCAGTTCCCAGCGAGCAGTGGATCAGCGGCTGCCTGTTTTCCGCTTCCGCCGACATGACCCTCTTTAAGGGACTTACCCCTTATCAGGGCATTTTCCAGATGCCTGCCGCGTGCATGATGACGATTACAAGCGGCGGCTCCAGCCAGGCCATCTACTGGTCCCCCCTGAAGCTGCGTCCTGACCTGCGCCAGCCCAACGACGAAGCCTATCAGCGGCTTTTTGTGGACACCTTATCCGCAAGCGTGCGCTCCATGCTGCGAAGCTCTCAAAAAACCGGCTGCTCCTTAAGCAGCGGACTGAATTCCTCCTCCATATCCGCCCTGGCCGCGGCTGCTCTGGCGGAGCAGGGAAGGTCTCTTTACAGCTACACCTCCGTGCCGCTGCCTGATTTTCCGAAAACGGACGATCCCGGCATCATAACCGACGAAACACCCGGCGTAAAAGCGATGTGTGCACAATATGCCAATATTATCCCGCATTTTCTTCCCTGCTGGGGACGGGACGCCTTTTCGGAGCTTCCCGCGCTGCTGCCCCTGATCGGTTATCCCCTGAAGTACGGACAGGATTTGATCTGGCTCAGCGAGATCTATCGGCACGCCTCCGTGGAAGGCTGCCGCCTGATGCTAAAGGGTCAGTACGGCAATTATACCATATCCTACGGCACGGCGCCCAGCGCCCTTCATCAGCTGCTTGCCTCCCTGCATCCCTTTAAGGCTTCCCGCCTGAACAAGGGCTACAGTGCCAAATACGGGGTTCCCAAAATTAAAATAAGCCGCTTCCTCTTTGCACGGCGGCAGGGAAATCCTTCCCCGGCCTCCGATGAACCGGCAGAGCCGCTGACCGCGCCAGAGCTGATACAGAAATACAGGCTGAACGCCGTAACGGGCAAAAAGCTGAAAATATACGGCAGCGGACATATGGATTCCCGCAGGCAGAGGCTGAACCTGACCGTGAACCCCTTCAACCAAATGCAGCTTGGGATGTTTGACACCGTAATGGGCCTTATTTACGGAGTGCTTATCCGCGACCCCGCCAAGGACAAGCGGGTCGTGGAGCTTTGCTGCCGCCTGCCCGTAAAATGTCTGCTTGCAGGCAGCGTGGAGCAGGGAATGGTGCGCACATATATGAGGGGACTTGTCCCGGACGAAATCCTGGACGAGCTGCACCGTCAGGGTATACAAAGCGCCGACTATTGCTATCGAAGCAGGCTGCAGTGGCGCAACCACCGCGCCAAAGTGCTTGCCGCGCTGGAGCTGCCGGAGCTTCGCAGATATGTAAATCCCGCCCTGTTGGACGGGCTTTTGGACAGACTGCAGAACACTGCCGCCGAAAAACTCCCCGAAGCGGATCTTCGCCAGGCAAACGTGCTTTACTCCTTTTCCTTATTTTTGCAGCTCTTTTGAAAGTAAGCAGGGAAATTACTCCCTGCCTGTTCCGCCAGCCTGCGCATATAAGACCGGGCTGAAAGCTTTTTCCCTGCCCGCCGGGCTTTTCTCATGCTGCGTCAGCGGCATATTTCCATATGTGGTTCTTTGCAATTGAGCAGGGAAGTTTTACCTTCCCTGCTCGTGCGCGGCCGTCCGTCAGCTTCTGCTGACATTTTTCCTTTGGACGCCCGTGTGCATAAAAAGACAGGGCGCCGCTGTCCATCGGCTGCGCCCTGTCTTTTTTATGATATTTTCCTTATCTCTTTATCCTATACCTCATTCCTCGCCTTCGGCGACCGCAACGGCCTCCTCGGCTCCTGCATCCTCGGAAAAGCTGATTTCATCCTCTCCTTCAAGCTCGGTATATGAAATTTCCTCTACCGCATCGGTATTGAGCCTTGTATTGCGGTATCTCTTCATGCCGGTTCCCACAGGAATCAGCTTACCGATAATGACGTTCTCCTTCAGACCGATCAGGTGGTCGACCTTGCCCTTGATTGCCGCCTCAGTCAGAACCTTGGTGGTCTCCTGGAAGGACGCCGCCGACAGGAAGGAATTGGTGGCAAGAGCCGCCTTGGTGATACCCAGCAATACCTGCTTGCCGTCGGCGGGCTCCTTACCCTCCTCAATCAGGCGTTCATTCATATCCTCATAGTCGAGAACATCCACCAATGTGCCCGGCAGGAACTCGGTATCGCCGTTAGTCTCAATGCGGATCTTCTTCAGCATCTGACGCACGATAACCTCAATGTGCTTATCGGCAATATCAACGCCCTGCAGACGGTATACCCTCTGGACCTCTCTGAGCATATAATCCTGAACCGCACGGATTCCCTTTATCTTCAAGAGATCGTGGGGATTTACCGACCCTTCAGTCAGCTCGTCGCCTGCCTCCAGCACCTGCCCGTCAGTCACCTTGATACGGGAGCCGTAAGGAATCAGGTACGCCTTGGACTCGCCTGTCACATCATTGCTGATAATGACCTCACGCTTTTTCTTGGTATCGCGCAGCTCCGCCTTGCCGCCGAACTCGGCGATAATGGCAAGACCCTTGGGCTTTCTCGCCTCAAACAGCTCCTCAACACGGGGAAGACCCTGTGTGATATCGTCGCCGGCAACGCCGCCGGTGTGGAAGGTTCTCATGGTCAGCTGTGTGCCGGGCTCGCCGATAGACTGTGCGGCGATAATGCCCACCGCTTCGCCTACCTGAACCGCCTCGCCGGTAGCCATGTTTGCGCCGTAGCACTTTGAGCAGATGCCCACATGGGAACGGCAGGTCAGAATAGTACGGATCTTGACCGCCTCAATGGGCTCTCCCTTCTCGTCCACTCCCACGCTCAGTATCTTTGCCGCACGGCTGGGCGTGATCATGTGATTATGCTTAACGATCAATTGACCGTCCTTGTCGTAAATATCCTCACAGGAATATCTTCCTGTGATTCTGTCCTTCAGTCCCTCGATGGTCTCCTTGCCGTCCATAAACGCCCTGACCACAACGCCGGGAATCTCCGCCCTTCCCTCCGAGCAGTCTACCTCCCGGATGGAAAGCTCCTGGGATACATCCACCATACGTCTGGTCAGGTATCCGGAATCGGCGGTACGAAGCGCGGTATCGGACAGACCCTTGCGGGCGCCGTGTGCGGACATGAAATACTCCAGAACATCCAGACCCTCTCGGAAATTGGACTTGATGGGCAGCTCGATGGTTCTTCCGGTAGTATCCGCCATCAGTCCGCGCATACCCGCAAGCTGTTTGATCTGCTGCTTGGAACCACGGGCGCCGGAATCCTCCATCATATGAATGTTGTTGTACTGATCCAAACCGGAAAGCAGTACCTCCGTCAGCTCCTTATCCGTCTCGTTCCAGGTCTCCACCACCGCGCGGTATCTTTCCTCCTCGGTGATCAGACCCCTGCGGAAGTTCGCCGCGATCTTATCTACGGTCTCCTGCGCCTTGGCAAGCATTTCAGGCTTATTCGCAGGCACGGTCATATCGGAAATGGAAACGGTCATGGCAGCCTTCGTGGAATACTTGTAGCCGATAGCCTTCACGTCGTCCAAAACCTCGGCGGTCTTTGACGCGCCGTGGGTGTTGATTACTCTGTCCAGAATCTGCTTAATCTCTTTCTTTCCCACATGGAAGTCCACCTCAAGCTTCAGGAACTCGTCAGGGTTGCTTCTGTCCACATAGCCCAGATCCTGCGGCAGTATTTCGTTGAAAAGGAACCGCCCCAGTGTGGACTCCACATTGCCCGTAATCACCTCGCCGTCGGCATTTTTCTTGGATACGCGCACGTTAATCCTGGAGTGCAGCGTACATGCCTTATTCTCATAGGCCAGAATCGCCTCGTTTACATTCTTGAAGAACTTTCCCTCTCCCACTACGCCGGGTCTCTCCTGAGTCAGATAATAGATGCCAAGCACCATATCCTGGGAGGGAACCGCAACGGGTCCGCCGTCGGAGGGCTTCAACAGGTTATTGGGCGAGAGCAGAAGGAAACGGCATTCCGCCTGCGCCTCCACGGACAGAGGCAGATGCACCGCCATCTGGTCGCCGTCAAAGTCCGCGTTAAACGCGGTACACACCAGCGGATGCAGCTTTATGGCCTTACCCTCCACCAGGATAGGCTCAAACGCCTGAATGCCCAGCCTGTGCAGTGTCGGCGCACGGTTCAGCATGACAGGATGCTCCTTGATAACCTCCTCCAGCACATCCCAAACCTGGGTATCCATCTTGTCAACCAGCTTCTTGGCGTTCTTGATATTCTGGCTGATGCCCTGGGCAACCAGCTCCTTCATGACAAAGGGCTTAAACAGCTCAATCGCCATCTCCTTGGGCAGCCCGCACTGATAGATCTTAAGCTCCGGTCCGACCACGATAACGGAACGTCCCGAATAGTCCACGCGCTTTCCCAACAGGTTCTGACGGAAGCGTCCGGACTTACCCTTCAGCATATCGGACAGGGATTTCAGCGCCCTGTTGCCGGGTCCCGTGACAGGACGTCCCCTTCTTCCGTTGTCGATCAGCGCATCCACCGCCTCCTGAAGCATTCTTTTCTCATTGCGGACAATGATATCGGGAGCGCCCAGCTCAAGCAGTCTCTTAAGACGGTTATTTCTGTTGATAATTCTTCTGTATAAATCGTTCAGGTCTGAGGTTGCAAAACGGCCTCCGTCCAGCTGTACCATGGGACGAATATCGGGGGGAATCACGGGAATCACATCCAGTATCATCCAGTCGGGTCTGTTGCCGGACTCCCGGAACGCCTCCACTACCTCCAGCCTCTTGATAATGCGGGCGCGTTTCTGCCCGGAAGACTCCTTCAAGCCCGTCTTTAATTCCTCCGCCTCAACCTCCAGGTCGATGGCCTGCAGCAGCTCCTTAATGGACTCTGCCCCCATGCCAACGCGGAACTTGTTGCCGAAGCTTTCCCGGGCATCCTGATATTCCTTCTCGGACAAAATCTGCTTGTACTCCAGGCCGGTCTCGCCGGGGTCCAGCACAATATAGGAGGCAAAATACAGAACCTTCTCCAGCACGCGGGGAGACAGATCAAGAATCAGGCCCATCCGGCTGGGAATTCCTTTAAAATACCAGATGTGGGATACAGGCGCCGCAAGCTCGATATGCCCCATGCGTTCCCTGCGGACGCTTGCCTTTGTAACCTCTACGCCGCAGCGGTCACAGACAACGCCCTTGTATCTGATTTTCTTATACTTGCCGCAATGGCACTCCCAATCCTTGCTGGGTCCGAAGATTTTCTCGCAGAACAGACCGTCCCTCTCGGGCTTCAGCGTTCTGTAGTTGATGGTTTCGGGCTTCAATACCTCGCCGTGGGACCATTCGCGGATTTTATCGGGTGAAGCTAAGCCAATCTTTATGGCATCAAATGTCATAGGCTGGTAGGTATTTGTTGCTTCATTGTTTGTTTCTGGCATTATTGGCACTCCCTTCTATTTCTCTCTTAGAATCATTCTTAGAATTCATCGCCCTCGCCGTCAAATTCATCGGCGTCATCATACTCTTCATCATCGAAATCATCCTGATCGTCAGCACTTATGAGCTCACCGCTCTCGTCGTCGAACTCCTGCGTCTGATAACCCATCTTTCCAAGAGAACCGTCTTCGTAATCATTATCGTATTTACTGTCGTCCCCCATCTCATAGCGGTAATCCGTATCGCCGTAATCGATGGTTTCCATGATCTCAACCTCAGTCTGGTCGTCACGGAGGACACGCACATCAAGGCCAAGTGCCTGCAGCTCCTTCAGGAGTACCTTGAAGGATTCGGGAATACCCGACTCCGGAATATTATCACCCTTGATAATAGCCTCGTAGGTCTTGACACGCCCTACCACATCATCGGACTTTACAGTCAGAATTTCCTGCAGCGTATAGGAAGCGCCATATGCTTCCAATGCCCATACCTCCATCTCTCCGAAACGCTGGCCGCCGAACTGGGCCTTGCCGCCCAGGGGCTGCTGCGTCACAAGGGAGTACGGTCCGGTGGATCGGGCATGAATCTTATCGTCTACCAGGTGGTGAAGCTTCAAATAATGCATGTGCCCCACGGTGACAGGTCCGTCAAAATATTCTCCCGTCCTACCGTCGCGCAAGCGCACTTTACCGTCCCTGGATATGGGAACGCCCTTCCAGACGCTTCTGTGCTCCCTGTTCTGAGAGAGATACTGTACTACCTCCGGAAGAAGTTCTTCCTTATGGAGTCCCTCAAACGTCTCTCCGGTCCATTCCCTGCCGTCCGCCGTGCAGGCTTTTCCCTCGGCACGCCATGCATCCGCTTCCTCGTCGTCGAAGGGAAGGTTTACATAATCGTTTGCCAGGTCCAGGGTATCCATGATATCCGTCTCGTTTGCGCCGTCAAAAACAGGCGTCGCAACATTAAAGCCAAGAGCCTTTGCCGCAAGGGACAGATGAATCTCCAGCACCTGTCCGATATTCATACGCGAAGGCACGCCCAGGGGATTAAGCACAATATCCAGAGGACGTCCGTTCGGCAGATAAGGCATATCCTCAACAGGCAGCACGCGGGACACAACGCCCTTGTTTCCGTGACGGCCTGCCATCTTGTCTCCGACGGAAATCTTTCTCTTCTGGGCAATATAGATACGCACCGCCATATTGACGCCCGGAGAAAGCTCGTCGCTGTTCTCTCTTGTAAAGATCTTTGCATCCACCACAATGCCGTATTCCCCGTGGGGAACCTTCAGAGAAGTATCCCGGACCTCCCTGGCCTTCTCGCCGAAAATTGCGCGCAGCAGCCTCTCCTCCGCCGTCAGCTCCGTCTCTCCCTTGGGAGTCACCTTTCCCACCAGAATATCCCCGGCACGAACCTCCGCACCGATACGGATAATTCCTCTGTCGTCCAGATCCTTCAGCGCATCGTCGCCCACGCCGGGAACATCGCGGGTGATCTCCTCGGGTCCCAGCTTCGTATCTCTGGCCTCCGCCTCGTATTCCTCAATGTGGACGGAGGTGTACACATCCTCCTGAACCAGCCGCTCGCTGAGCAGCACGGCATCCTCGTAATTATAGCCCTCCCAGGTCATAAAGCCGATCAGCGGGTTCTTGCCCAGCGCCAGCTCTCCCATGGCGGTAGAAGGACCGTCCGCAATCACCTGTCCCTGCCCAACATGGTCTCCCTTAAATACGATGGGCTTCTGGTTATAGCAGTTAGACTGGTTGCTTCGGGAGAATTTGGTCAGGCGGAACTCCGCTCTCTCGCCGTCGTCATAGGTGATTCTGATGCTGTCGGAAGCCACATAATCAACCGTTCCCGCCTTCTTTGCAATGACGCACGCACCGGAATCCTCCGCCGCCTTGGGCTCCATGCCCGTACCTACCGCCGGAGCCTCCGTCATCAAAAGAGGCACCGCCTGACGCTGCATGTTGGAACCCATCAGTGCGCGGTTCGCGTCGTCGTTCTGCAGGAAGGGAATCAGGGCCGTCGCCACGGAAAACACCATTCTGGGGGATACGTCCATATACTCAAAGCTGGAGCGGGGGTACTCGGAGGTCTCCTCGCGGTAACGTCCGGAAACCGTACTGCGCACAAAATGCCCTTCCCCGTCCAGCGCCTCGCTTGCCTGCGCCACATGATAGTTGTCCTCCTCGTCCGCAGTCATATAGACTACCTCCTCGGTGACAACGGGATTGCTCACATCTGTTCTGTCTATTTTTCTGTACGGCGCCTCCACAAAGCCATACTCGTTGATACGGGCATAGCTTGCCAGAGAATTGATCAGACCGATGTTAGGACCTTCGGGCGTCTCGATGGGGCACATTCTTCCATAATGGGAATAATGCACGTCGCGGACCTCAAATCCTGCACGGTCTCTGGACAGACCGCCGGGACCCAGCGCGGACAGACGTCTCTTATGGGTAATCTCACTCAGCGGGTTGTTCTGGTCCATAAACTGTGACAGCTGGGAGGAACCGAAGAATTCCTTCACGGCAGCGGTTACAGGCTTAATATTTATCAGTGACTGTGGAGAGATATCGTCGGTGTCATGGGTCGTCATGCGCTCCCTCACCACTCTCTCCATTCTGGACAGACCGATGCGGTACTGGTTCTGCAGCAGCTCGCCTACCGCACGAATGCGCCTGTTGCCCAAATGGTCGATATCGTCATCGTTGCCAAGACCGTACTCCAAATGCATATTATAATTAATGGAAGCAATGATATCTTCCTTTGTAATGTGCTTGGGAACCAATTCATGTACATTTTTCTCGAGAGCGTCCGCCAGCTTTTCGGCGTCGTCCGCAAATTCGTCCAATATCCTTTTCAGCACGGGATAGTATACCATCTCATGAATGCCGAAATCCCTGGGATTGCACTCTACATAATGCGTCAGATCGACCATCATATTGGAGAGAACCTTCACGTTCTTCTCCTCGGTCTGGATATATACAAAAGGAACCGCCGCATTCTGAATGGCTTCGGCAAGCTCCGCCGTCACCTTGTCTCCCGCGGAGGCAAGGATCTCGCCGGTGGAAGGGTCCACCACATCCGCGGCAAGAATCTGGTGCCTGATCCGGTTGCGAAGCGCCAGCTTCTTATTAAACTTATATCTGCCCACCTTGGCCAGGTCATACCTGCGGGGGTCAAAGAACATGGCATTGATCAGGCTTTCCGCACTCTCCACGCTCAAGGGCTCGCCGGGACGAATCTTTTTATATAACTCCAATAAACCCTCCTGATAATTTTCAGCAGTGTCCTTGGCAAAGCTCGCTTCTATCTTTGGCTCGTCCCCGAATACCTCGCGTATTTCGTCATTGGTACCGATACCCAGAGCACGGATCAGCACTGTGACGGGAACCTTACGCGTTCTGTCCACACGCACATAAAACACATCGTTGGAGTCTGTCTCATACTCCAGCCATGCGCCGCGGTTGGGAATCACGGTACAGGAATAAAGCTTCTTGCCGATCTTGTCATGACCGATTCCGTAATAAATGCCAGGAGAACGCACCAGCTGGCTGACGATGACTCGCTCTGCGCCGTTGATGACAAAAGTACCGGTCTCTGTCATAAGAGGAAGATCACCCATAAAGATCTTGTGCTCGCTGATTTCTTCTTTTTCCTTATTGTACAGACGAACTGTTACCGTCAAAGGCGCCGCATAAGTGGCATCCCTCTCTTTGCATTCCTCAATAGAATACTTGACATCGTCCTTGCACAGCTCAAAATCCACAAATTCCAGCTTTAAAGAGCCGCTGTAATCGGCGATGGGAGAGATATCGTCAAATGCTTCCTTTAACCCCTCGTCAAGGAACCACTGATAGGAGTCCTTCTGGACCTCGATCAGGTTGGGCATCTCCAAAACCTCTTTTTGTCGTGCATAAGACATACGCATAACCTTAGTATCGGCTACCGGACGTATTCTGTTTTTCTCCATTGACATTTCACCCCGTTCTCTATAATTTAGTGCCAGCTCTGAGCCGTGAGGAATGAACATATAAAGCAGCCCTTGCACCTGCGCCAAGGACACTTTAAACAGACATTACAATAGGGCGAATGCCCCCATGGATACGGCAATTTATTCACAAGCATAACACTGCACAATAGTGCATCTTTCACATTACCATAATTCTGTCAAGAGGTCAAGGAAATTTTTTGAAATTCCTTTTTAAAAAGAGCCCCGCGTGCAGACGCACGGGAGCCCTTTTCACTATGAAGCAGCTGTTTAACGAAGGTCTTACTTAAGCGTAGCCTTTGCGCCAACCTCTTCAAGCTTCTTCTTAATGTCTTCAGCTTCTTCCTTGGAAACGCCCTCCTTGATTACCTTAGGAGCGCCCTCAACGGTATCCTTAGCCTCCTTCAGGCCAAGACCGGTGAGCTCGCGGACAACCTTGATAACCTTAACCTTCTCTGCGCCAACCTCGGTAAGCTCTACATCGAACTCGGTCTGCTCCTCCTCAGCTGCAGCTGCGGGACCTGCCGCCTGCATTACAACACCCGCTGCAGCGGATACGCCGAACTCCTCCTCGCAAGCCTTCACAAGGTCGTTCAGCTCTAATACAGTCATCTCTTTGATAGCATCGATTAATTCCTGTGCTGTTAATTTAGCCATTTTTAATATCCTCCATTTTCTTTTCCTGAACTTGACGTTCTGCATCTGAAATTTTCGGTCTGAAATGTTGAAAACCTCGTTAATCAAAATTTCAGACGCGGCTGTATGTCTTAAAATTCGTTCTCACGGTTAAACCGTCAGCCGCTTTCCCGAAGCTGCGCCTGCTTACTCGGCAGCCTCTGCGGTTTCAGCGGACGCGGCAGCCGCTGCGGAAGCTCCGCCTTTTTCTGCCAGCTGGTTCATGACGCGCGCGAAATTCGCTATCGGGCTCTTCATGCTACCAAGCAGTCTGCCGATAAGCACATCTCTTGAAGGAATACTTGCAATAGATGCAATTCCCTTTGCGTCATACACTGTGCCCTCTACCACACCTGCCTTGATCTCCAGCTTGTCTGCCGTCTTTGCAAATTCTGCAAGAATTCTTGCAGGAGCAGTTGCGTCTTCTGTGGAAATAGCTACCGCACTGGGCCCCTCCAGATACTGGATCAGGTCTTCGCACGCGGTTCCCTTAAAGGCACGGGTCATAAAGGTATTCTTGTACACCTTGTAGGTAACTCCTGCCTCACGCAGATTCCGGCGAAGCTGTGTGTCCTGCTCGACCGTAAGCCCGCGGTAATCTACCAGAACCACAGACTGTGCATCCTTGATGCCAGCGGAGATTTCTTCTACAATAGGCGCTTTTAATTCAACCTTTGCCATTTTTTTACCTCCTTATAGATTGTTTGGGGAATATCCCCGGCCGAAAGGAGTTTATAAAAAGAAAAACCTTCTTGAAGACAAGAAGGTAAAAGTCCTAATAAAAACTCTTTCCTCGGCAGGCGCTGCGCTTATCCTTCCGGACCTGCTGTCTTCGGCATTGGTCTTGTGACCGTTTCACATAATATCATAAGGGGCTGAACCTGTCAACCCCTTATCTTCCAAAACTTTGAAATTCAGTAACAGTTCAGCCGAAGGCTGAACTGTTACGAAATTCAGCAGCGTTTTAGGCTTTGGCCCGATTCCGGGATAAGCCTAGAACCTCGCAACGTTCACCTTCACGCCGGGACCCATGGTGCTGGTGAGGGTAATGCTTCTCAGATACTGACCCTTTACCGCACTGGGTCTTGCCTTTACGATTGCATCCATCAGCGCGTTAAAGTTCTCCTTAAGCGCCTCGTCCGTAAAGGAAACCTTTCCCACGGGAACATGCACAATGTTTGTCTTATCAAGCCTGTACTCGATCTTACCTGCCTTGATATCATTGACAGCCTTGGTAACATCCATCGTAACCGTGCCTGCCTTGGGGTTGGGCATCAGTCCCTTAGGTCCCAGGACCTTACCGAGACGGCCTACCACACCCATCATATCAGGGGTAGCTACCACCACGTCGAAATCAAGCCAGCCGTCGTTCTGGATCTTCGGAATCAGCTCCTCGCCGCCTACATGATCGGCTCCTGCCGCCTCTGCCTCATTGAGCTTGTCGCCCTTTGCAAAAACCAGCACCTTTACCGTCTTACCGGTTCCGTTAGGCAGCACCACCGCGCCGCGGATCTGCTGCTCCGCATGACGTCCGTCACAGCCGGTTCTGATGTGTACCTCTATCGTCTCGTCAAATTTTGCTGTTGCAGTCTTCTTAACCAAAGCAATAGCGTCCTCAGGCTCATATAAAACGGTCCTGTCTACAAGCTTAGCCGCCTCGGTATACTTCTTGCCATGTTTCATTATCTTACCTCCCAGGTTCCAACGACAACTTCTGTTGTCTCCCAAATCAACTTGTTACAGAAAACGGCTTTAGTCGTTTCCTTTTACTCCTCAACGGTGATACCCATGCTGCGCGCTGTGCCTTCGATCATGCTCATTGCAGCTTCAATGCTTGCTGCATTCAGATCCGGCATCTTAAGCTCGGCAATTTCCCGAACCTTAGCCTTGGAAATACTTGCAACCTTTGTCTTGTTGGGAGCTGCTGACGCAGTCTTCAGGTTGCACGCCTTCTTAAGCAGCACTGCCGCAGGGGGGGTCTTAGTAACGAAGCTGAAAGATCTGTCTGCGTATACCGTGATAACGACAGGAATGATAACGTCGCCCTTGTCCGCCGTTCTCGCGTTGAACTGCTTTGTAAACTCTACAATATTCACGCCGTGCTGACCCAATGCAGGACCAACCGGGGGAGCCGGTGTAGCTTTGCCGGCAGGAATCTGTAATTTAATGTAGCCTTCTACTTTCTTTGCCATATTGGCACCTCCTAATAATGTGGTAAACCGCCGCTGCTGCCCTGGGCAGTCTCCGCAGGCGGCATTTCGGCGCAGGATAATCCGTCCTGCTCCCACTCTGTTGCCGGGGCTGAACGCCCGCCGCGGACCGCAGCCTCACGGCTGCCGCCGCATGTATTCAACTGCGCCGGGAAAAATGCCGAAAGGAAAGTTTCCCGACACAGAAAATACTCCGTAAAAAAATCCCTTTAATTTTTTGAAAGCTCTTTATTAAAGCTTCCTTACCTCCGCAAAGCTGATCTCCACAGGTGTCTCCCTGCCGAACAGCTCCACATTGATAGTGGCAGTCTGCTTGCTGTAGTCAAGCTTCTGAACGACACCCACGGTATCCTTCCAGACGCCTGCCACCACCGCAATACTGTCTCCCTCCACAAAATCCACGGAGACATTCTCTGCCTTGATTCCAAGAGGCTTCATCTCGGCCTCGGTCAGGGGAACCGGCTTGCTCCCCGGTCCGACAAAGCCTGTGACACCGCGGGTGTTGCGCACAACATACCAGGTGTCGTCGTTCATCTCCATATTGAGAAGCACATAGCCGGGAAACATCTTTTTCTGAACGGTTCTTTTCGCTCCGTTCTTAATCTCCACAACGTCCTCCAGAGGAACCCTTACCTCAAGGATCTGCTCCGCAAGATGCTTGTTGTTCTCGATCGTCTTCTCAATATTGGCTTTGACTTTGTTCTCGTATCCCGAATAGGTATGAACTACATACCACTTTGCCTCTGCCATACAATTTCCCTCGCTCTAAATAGATGTAATGAAGTGAACGCCATATTTGATAACATAATCCAGTATCGCAATAATAACTCCCACAACAACCGAGATTACAACTACTGCAACAGACTGCTTAAAGGTAGCCTTCTTATCCGGCCATATGATTTTCTTAAATTCGGATTTAATCCCCTTGAAATAACTGGGACGTTCCTTTTTTTCTGTGGAATCCGCCATCTCGTCCTCCAAACTTAAGCACGATTAATTGATCTCTTTTACCAGGTTCCGATTACTTGGTTCTTAAAATTACTTGGTGTTGAATTACTTGATTCCGAAAGTTATCCGGTTACCGATTATTTGGTTTCCTTGTGCGGCGTATGCTTTCTGCAGAATCTACAATACTTCTTGATTTCCATTCTGTCAGGATGTGTTTTCTTATCCTTTGTAGTATTATAGTTACGCTGCTTGCACTCGGTACATGCCAATGTGATTTTCGTACGCATTTTGCTACCTCCACGTATTTTTTAAGCATAAAAAAAAGACCTGAAATGTCATCTCGCGTGAATACTATACCATAAGCGGACCTGCCCGTCAATATTTTTATTCCACAAAACCGCAACTTTTTTCAACCCCATTCATCCCTTTTTCCACCCGTTTTCTGCCGATTTATTAACATTTTTTAGAATTTTATATTGTCTCTCCTCCTGCAATGTGGTAAAATATGTTTAAGAATTTCGCCCGCGGCGCGTCCGGCGCGCCTCGTGTCAAAATATTTTTTTGCCGCCATATTTCACGGACGAAAGGAGGCATGGCAATGAATACCATCTACAACACAGTATACAACAATTATATGACGACCTATGCGCCGAAGCCTCTCACCCGGTATGATACCCATAAGAAAAGTGAGCTTCGCAGCGTATACAACTCAATTGTCAAATATACCAAGGACGCTCCCTGGTATCTTCCCACCACCAGCAAGGAGACTCAGCATTATGCCGTGAGTCTGAAGGAAAACGCACGCGAGCTCCGCAATACCATCGCCCAGCTGGGCGGTCTGGAATCGGAGGAGCTTTTCAGCAAAAAAAGCGCCTACACCTCCGACGAAAATGTGGCCTCAGCCACCTATATCGGCTCAAAGGAGGCCGCCGAGAACATTTCCGATATAGAGCTGGAGGTTCGCTCTCTCGCCGCCCCTCAGGAAAACCTCGGGCTTTTCCTTCCCGACGAAAGGGTAGCGCTTGCGCCTGATACCTATTCCTTTGACATCAGCATCAACGACATGAATTACGAGTTCCAGTTCTCCGTGGGAGAATCCGAAACAAACCGGGATGTGCAGGAACGCCTTGTACGGCTGATCAACAATTCCGACATAGGAATCCGGGCAGACCTGGCGGAGTCGGAGGAACGGACCTCCCTGAGGCTCACCTCAAACTCCACCGGCGTTCCCACGGGCAGAGAACGAATTTTCAGCGTCACCGACAACCACACCAGCAAAACTGCCGGCACGGTGGCATATTTCGGTCTGGATTATACCAGCCGCGAATCGTCAAACGCCCGTTTCCTTATTAACGGCGAGGAACGTTCCTCCTCCTCAAACCGCTTTACCCTGGGCAGGCTTTTTGAGGTGGAGCTGAAGGGCGTAAGTCAGGAGGACCGCCCTGTCCGGATCGGCCTGAAGACGGACGTGGAATCCCTGACCGACAATATCACCAACCTGATAGGCGGCTACAACGATTTCGTCAAGGCAGCCACCTCCTATCTGGAGACGCAGACAAAAAGCAGGCAGCTTGTACGCGAAATGCGCGGAATCGCCTACAAATACAACAACGCCCTGGAATCCATGGGCTTGAATATGACGGAGGACGGCACCTTAAATGTGGATAAGGATCTGCTCCACCAGACCGCCTCCCAGTCCCGGGACATTGTTACCACCTTCGGATATCTGAAGGATTTTTCCAACTCGCTTTTGCGCAAGAGCAACCAGGTTTCCCTGAACCCTATGGAATATGTGGAAAAAACGGTTGTCGCTTACAAAAATCCGGGGCACAACTTTACAAATCCTTATGCCGCAAGCGCCTACAGCGGCATGATGTTTAACAGCTATTGTTAAAACCCCTAAAAGGCACATGCTCCTGCGGGGCGGGGCGTTCGGCCCACTGCCCGCAGGAATATAAAAGCTTCCGGTACGGAGCCCAAGCCCGTGAACCCTTCATGGCTCACGCTTTGATCTCCGTATACGGAAGCTTTTTTACGGCAAATTTCCCTATGCGTTTCCTTATGCCTGTCTGCCCGAACCTGTTTCGTCCTGTTCTCCGGTCAAACCCCGCTCAGCTCGCTCTGCGCCATTTTCAGCGCCTCCGCAATCACCTTGTCCATGTCATAGTACCTATACTGCCCCAGCCTTCCTCCGAACAATACGTTTTTCTCCGCTGCCGCCAGCTTTAAATATTCCTCGTACAGACGGCTGTTCCTCTCGTCGTTGACAGGGTAATAGGGTTCGTCGCCCCTCTCCCAGGCCGCCGGGTATTCCCTTGTAATCACGGTACAATTCTGTGTGCCAAACTCAAAATGCTTATGCTCGATGATACGGGTATAGGGAACCTCCCGCTCCGTGTAATTCACCACCGCATTCCCCTGGTAATTGTCGCTGCCCTCCAGCAGCTCCTCCTCAAAACGCAGGGAACGGTACTGCAGCTCGCCCAGACGGTAATCAAAATACTCGTCGATCATGCCCGTGTACAGCACCTTATCAAAACTGTCTCCCTCGCGGGAGTACACCGCTCCGACGCCAGGCGTGCCATCCTCACGCGCACACCCAGCACCAAAGCCAGGCTCGCCGCCCTCACGCACGCATCCAGCACCAAAGCCAGGCTCGCCGCCCTCACGCACGCATTCCGCTCCGCTGCCAGGCTCGCTGCCCTCACCCTTCCCGGCAATAAACTCCCGGTATGTGACGCCAAGCCTCACCGGCGTTCCCTCAAGCAGCTTCTCCACGATCTGGGTGTACCCGCCTATGGGAATGCCCTGATACCTGTCGGTAAAATAATTATTGTCATAAGTAAAGCGCACAGGAAGCCTGCGTATGATAAATGCCGGAAGCTCCGTACAGCTCCTGCCCCACTGCTTCTCCGTATAGCCCTTTACAAGCTTCTCGTAGACATCCCTGCCCACCAGGGAAAGCGCCTGCTCCTCCAGATTGGCGGGCTCCGA
>ERZ808051.321-NODE-321-length-58100-cov-17.051686_pt1 | contig 58100 bp, 63 predicted proteins | sample MGYA00380199_ERZ808051 | MGnify/ENA primary metagenome ERZ808051 (study PRJEB31490, sample SAMN06133391) | mouse gut metagenome | isolation source: J11 | host: mice | place: China: Chengdu | collected 2015-05 ... | reverse complement strand
GACTTTCAGTCGGCGAGCCAGTAGGCGGCCCTTATAGGGCCTGTGCAAACCACCAGTTCAACTGGTGGTTATGATTTAGAAACAATCCTTTCATTGTTGTAGTAATGAATGTACTCTTTGAGACAGTTGATGAATTCATCAACTGTCTCAAAATGTTCACCGTAGAACATTTCGACCTTAAGCCTACCAAAAAAGTTTTCCATTGCACCGTTATCCATACAGTTGCCTTTTCGGGACATACTTTGTCTGATGTTGTGTTCGGATAACAGATGCTGATATTCTGCGTGTTGATACTGCCAGCCTTGATCAGAATGAAATATCGGAGCTGCATCATCAGGCAGCTTTGCAAATAAGCCATTTAGCATATCTCTGACTTGCTGTAGATTCGGACTTAGTGATATTGAGTAAGAGATAATTTCTCTATTGTATAAATCCATAACAGGTGACAGATATACTTTTTCATTGCAAACCTTAAACTGCGTAACATCTGTTGTCAGTTTTTCAAATGGTTTTTCTGCATAGAAATCTCTTTTTAAAAGATTATCTGCTATCTTACCAATTTCACCTTTGTATGAATGATATTTATCATTCTTTCGTTGCTTGCCTTTCAAATTAAGGCTGTTCATAAGTTTTAACACGGTTTTATGGTTAATTGTATAACCTTTTTCCTTTAACACCTGTGTAATTCTTCGATATCCGTATCTGCCTTTGTTGGCATTGAAAATATCTGATATTTCTGTTTTTATCTTTCCATATTTATCATTATCTTTCTTCTGCCGATAATAGTAATATGTACTTCGTGCAATTCCTGATAATTTTAGTAAATCTTTAAGCGGATAACTTTGCCTTAATTCAGAGATGATCATTGCTTTTTGTTGTTCTCTCGCTCTTCCGCAAGAACTAAGGCACTCAGTTTTTTTAGGTATTCTATCTCCATTCTCAATCGCTGATTCTCTGCTATTAAATCTTCTTCCGTCTTTTTATCGAGTTTTGGCGGTCTTCCTTTGCTTTTTCTGCCTCGTCTTTCTTTCATCAGACCTTCGGCTCCTTCTTCCAAGTATATACGTTCCCATCGTTGCACTGCGTTTTTGTAATTTTGTTCCTGTCCTTTTTCAATGTCCCAGTACTTTCTTACAGTTTCATAATAACTTAAATGGTGTTCTCGCATATCCATTATAACACCTATTTTGTATTCTGCACTATATACTTTATTTTTTCTTCCTGTTTTCCTCATAAAAAATGCACCTCCAAAAGTTGTCTAACTTTTGGGGTGCATATCAGGCATACATCAGCGGTCTTTTTATATGTATATTCAATTATTTGTTTCTGTAAATGATAGCCTCACGCTCAGGACCGTTTGATACCATTGTGATAGGATAGCCGAGCTCACTCTCAATAAATTCAACATAGTCCTTTGTTTCCTGCGGAAGTTTATCATAATTTCTGATTCCGCGAATATCGCAGTGCCAGCCCTTCATTGTTTTCAGTACAGGCTTGCACTTTTTAAGGATAGGCGTTGTTGGGAAATCCTTGATGATTTCGCCGTCAACCTCATAGCCTGTACAAATCTTGATTTCCTCAAGATAGGAAAGGCAGTCAAGTGCTGTCATAACAACCTGCGTTGCACCCTGACAGGCAACGCCGTAGCGGGTAGCTACACAGTCAAACCAGCCGACACGTCTCGGTCTGCCTGTTGTTGCACCGAACTCACCCTTGTCACCGCCGTGAATACGAAGCTCCTGTGCTTCATCCTCGTCAAGAATTTCTGAAACGAATTCGCCTGCGCCTACTGCTGATGAATAAGCTTTCGTTACAACGACGATATCCTCAATGCTGTGAGGAGGAAGTCCTGCACCGACTGCACCATAGCCGGCAAGTGTTGAAGAAGATGTAACCATAGGGTAGATACCGAAATCAGGGTCTTTAAGTGTACCGAGCTGACCCTCAAGGAGAATGTTTTTGCCGTCCTTGAGTGCGTTCATAAGGTATGTGTGGGTATCACAAACGTATGGAGCAATTTTTTCTCTGTATTCAACGCAGGTGTTGTAAAGCTCCTCCTCATCAAGAAGCGGCTTGTTATAAACATATTTTAAGGTAAGATTCTTCAGAGTGCAGATGTTTTTGATTTTCGCCTTAAGTGTTTCATCGTCAAAAAGCTCATTTACCTGAATACCGATTTTTGCATATTTATCGCTGAAGAAAGGAGCAATGCCTGACTTTGTCGAGCCGAAGGCGTTTTTGCCGAGTCTTTCCTCCTCATATTCATCAAGAAGAATATGATAAGGCATAAGGATTTGTGCTCTTTCACTTACCAGAAGGTTTGGATTGAGACCTGCTTTTTTTACATCCTCAAGCTCTGTTAAAAACTTATTGATGTCAAGTGCAACGCCGTTGCCGATGATACAGGTGGTATGATCATAGCACACACCTGACGGCATAAGGTGGAATGCAAATCTGCCGTGCTCATTAATGATTGTATGGCCTGCATTTGCTCCGCCCTGAAAACGAATAACAATGTCACTTTGTCCTGCAAACATATCCGTGATTTTGCCTTTGCCTTCGTCACCCCAGTTTGCACCTACAATTGCTCTTACCATTGATATAATCTCCTATTAAAGAAAGAATTGTGTGTACAGCCTTTATGTCTGAACATATCACTGCCACATTAATTAATTATATTATAAGGTGTGAGTATTGTCAATGCAAATATTGGCGTAATTTAACGCGGTAATGTGAGCAAATTTTAGTTATTATTTCAGTTGTAAAGCGAAATTGTTTATGATATGATTAAAGAAATAAGATATTTCTGAGGTTTAACATATGAAAATTTATAACGTTATGCAGTATGGTGCAAAGGGTGACGGAGCTACAAATGATGCCTTTGCAATCCAGCACGCGATTGACGATTGTGCAAAAAACGGCGGAGGACAGGTTGTGCTCCCCAGCGGACATATTTTTTATTCGGAATCCATAAGGCTCAGGGCAAATGTTGATTTGCATATTCAAAAGGGTGCCACGATTAAGGCGACAGGTAATATCGACGGATATATCAGACCGAACAAGCTGATTAATGACCCTAAGACGGCACTTATCGGCAATCCTGTTACAGGCAAGCCGAGCTTTGTATTCATCTACGGCTATGAGGCTGACCACTGTACAATCAGCGGTGAGGGCACGATTGATGCCAACGGTCACGCTTTCGTTCAGCGTAAGGATCAGTATTACGTGACAGGTGATTTCTATCCGCGTCCTACAGTGATGTATATTGAAAAGAGCAATCATATTACCTTTAAAGATTTCACGGTAGTTGATGCTCCGTTCTGGACACTTCATCCGGCAGGCTGTGATGATGTGCTGATTGATAAAATCAGAATTTTAAATGATCTTGATGTTGCAAACAGTGACGGAATTGACCCTGACCACTGCTCGAATGTAAGAATTCTCGGTTGTCACGTGACCTGTGCTGATGACTGCATTTGTCTTAAGGCATCAAAGGGCAACGCTGAATACGGTCCTTGCGAAAATATTGTGATTGACGGCTGTACGCTTGTTTCCACCTCTGCTGCCATTAAGATTGGTACAGAGGGTGTGGGCAATTTCAGGAATGTTATTGTTTCCAACTGTGTTATCAGTAAATCGAACAGGGGACTTTCTATCCAGATTCGTGACGGCGGCTGTGTTGAAAATGTTACGTACCAGAATATTATTGTTGAGACACGACGCTTCTGTCCGGACTGGTGGGGAACTGCAGAGCCGATTGTTATCACCACATTTAACCGTGATGAAAATACAAAGAGCGGTACAATTAAGAATGTACGCTTTTTCAATGTTACCACTAAGGGTGAAAACGGTGTACTGATTCACGGCAATGCGGATAATATTATTGAGGATATCAGCTTTGAGAACTGCCGTGTTGAGCTTACCAAAACCAGCAAATGGCAGTGCGGACTTTACGATCTCCGCCCTTGCCTTGACTGGGGTGTTGAGGAATACGACAACTCTGCCTTCTTTATCCGATATGCAAAAAATGTGAGAATTGAGAAAACGAAAACACGCTGGGGTAATATATGTGACAGCTACAAGCATGCGATTGATGCTGAAAATGTGGACGGCTTGGAGCTTGTTCGTTTCAGCGGTCACGCTGTGGAGCCAAGCGTTGAGGACTATAAATTTAACAACGTAAAATTAGCTGAGGTGTAATTATGGTAGAGCTTAAGGGATATAAGGTTAACAGACTTGAAATTGAAAACAAGGCCAAGCCGGGAACACAGCTGAAGCTCCAAAATCAGCTGAAATACAATGTCAATTATCTTGATGATAACAAGACCTGTATCGGTATGCTGGAGCTGAGAATCATGGATGCGGATTTGAATCCGTTTGAGATTAAGATTGAAATGGCAGCAGAATTTGCTTACGGTGCTGAGGATGACAAGACGGATATTCATACAACCTCATTTGATCAGCTGTTCCCATTTGTAAGGCAGATTGTCAACACTGCCACCTCCTTTACCGGTATGCCAGGACTGCTGATTCCGATTATGAAGTTGAATAAGGAAACGGTTCGTGTGAACAGAAGAGAGGAAAATGAATCCTCACCGCTTAATTGAATAAAAAGAAAAACCTGATTTGTTCAAAATAGCAAATCAGGTTTTTTGTATATAAATTTTTTAATTATGCAGCAGGCTCGCTGACGTCGCCGTCCTCAAGATAGCTATTCAAAAGATCCTCGTAATCCTCATAGTTTTCATAATATGAAGCATCCGGAGCTTCCTCCATAGCCTTTGAAGCAAGGAAGAAAGATGCCACACCGCTGATGATACCGAAGATAAAGCTGATAATCACGCAAGCAAGTGCTGCCTTACCGCAAGCCTTTGCTGTCTTTGGCTTCTCATTCTTCTGAGTGAGATATAAAACAAGACCTACGATAGGAATAAGGAAAGAGAGAATTGCAAGTCCTACATTTGCCTTTTCTTCCTGTGGAGGCATCTGATAATTGAACTGATTATTATATCCCTGTGGCGGAGCCTGATAATACTGCTGACCGTTATCCTGCGGTGCTGAGTAGTACTGTCCGTTCTGTGTGTTCTGCTGAGGATCGTAATATTGACCGCTCTGCTCATTTGGATTATTGAAATTGTTGTTTTCGTCTGCCATATTGCAAACCTCCTTCTTGTTTATGCAATAATTTTATCATTTATGAATCAGAGTGTCAATATGATTGTTCATTTTTTGTTCACTATTTGTTAATGATTTATCTGAGGATTCATTTGCAATTTTTTTCTTCGCAGCACATAAAACACAATGAAGAAGAACAGATAAATCAAAATCCAGCAATAATAGCTTTTGCTGATATGATTTCCCCACGCAAGATTGATTGCCACTGCACAAACGCGTCTGCCGATATTCAGCAGCAATGCAATCATCTGGTAATCCGTGATAAGCCTTGCGCTGTCCTTGTTTGATTTTACAGCTATGAAAATAAGGATAATCATTGCCAGCGTATAGAAAATAAATCCTGTAAAATAGCTGTAAAGCATATTTCCGTTGGCAATGGAATTGATATATTTGGACAGTTCATCCTGAATATCTATGAAAAACGGTACAACGAGTATGGTGCATAATATGGGGAGAGCTCTGATTTTTTTCGGCTTTTCCTGCAGCTCATACAGTTTGAGGATTGCAACCGCAAAAATCAGCATTGAAAATTTCTGCACAAGAAAATAAACAATGTTCGCCTCTGCTGACAGCTGTTCAAATCCGTTGATCGTGGGCGGCATCATTCTAAAACCGAATATGGCAGTCAGTATACCATAAAAGCTGTCATTTGTTTTTGTCACAAGGAAATATACCACAACAGTTGCAATGCTGAAAATCATTGCCTCAATAATTGCAAATTCCTTTGTTATATCACAGCAGATATGCAGTACCCTCTGTGAGATATATGAACACAAGATAGTCGCAACTGCAATCAAGCAGTACAGTTTATTTTTTGAAATCTTTTCAGCCACTGTTTATTCCCCCTTATATTTTAAATTATATATTAAGGGGAATGGATTGTCAATTCTATACAGATACAAAAACAGCCCCAAGATTTTCTCTTGGGGCTAAGCTGTTATTGAAGTGTAACTTTGGTTACAATTTTATTGTCACTCAGTGAAATAAGCTCTGAAATTTCAATTTCAATCTCTGTTGTGGTGTCTCGGAGCGAATACGCTTTTTTAACCTCTTTTGTTACACCCGGCTTGATTTCAACATCAAGCCAATCCGTTTCTTCATCAAGAATAGCAGTTTCAAGTCCGATTCCGTCCTGATAAGCTCTTGCATCAAGTGCCACATCAAAGCTGATTGCATTCTTTGAATTGTTGGTGAAATCGTAGGTAATCAGAATTGCATCCTTACCTGCATAGTCAGTGCATTTTTCAGCACTTTTTACAACACATTTATAGTCACCGATTGTACCGTCATTCGGTTGTTCAGCAGCGTCCTTTTCAGCATCTGCACCGTCTTCAGCATCTGCATCGAGCTGAGAATAAGAGGATTCTGCGCCGTTGTCACTGTCATCTGTAAGACCGCTGAACATTGCAGCACCCATAACAGCATACATAATAATTGTGATTACGATGTTGATGATAAAGCTTGCAAGTGCACATTTTCCGCATACCTTTGCGGTCTTTGGCCTGCTGTCCTTTTTGGTAAGATACAGAATTAAGCCGACAAGCGGAATAATGTAGGAGAGTATTGCCAGTCCTACACTTGCCTTTTCCTCTTGCGGCGGTATTGGTGGAACATTTGGATTGTACTGATTATAGTATTCCTGAGGCTGTTGAGGCGGTGCCTGGTAATACTGCTGATTATTTCCCTGTGGCTGCTCAAATGGATTATTGTTTTCGTTTGACATTTTGTAAATCTCCTCTCTGTTATTTAACATAATATTAACACATAAGTGTTCACTTGTCAACATATGTGTTCATAACGCAGCATTTTTTATCATACACTTAGTGTGAGGTGATAAAAATGTTTGTGCCAACATTGGACGCTGCAATAGTAGGGAAAGTAATTTCTGATATCAGAAAAGAAAAGGGAATGTCACAGGAGGTGCTCAGCGGACTTGCAGATATCGGACGTACGCATCTTTCGGCAATTGAGAGAGGCGAGCGCAAGCCAACCCTTGAGACGCTCTACCGCATATCCTGTGCAATGGATATGAAAATGAGCGACATTGTTAAACAGATAGAACAATATCTGACAGATTAATATTACAGCAGTACAAAAAAGACTGCCCTTTTTAGGACAGTCTTTCTGCTTATATTTCATTATTCAAAGTGCATATATCCGTCACGGTCAAAATAAAGGCTTAAGCTTGCCGTTTTAACAGAACCGTTTTTATATTCAATGGTAAATGTAATGGTATCCTTGATTTGTGACAGGTCAAAATGCGGATTTTCACCGATTGCATAACCCAGTTCTTCAGATGGCAGCCAGGTAAGAAAGTAGCCCTTATTTGTTTCATATTTTCCACGTCCGCAGTTGTAATCACCTGTGTTCTGAGAAAATCTGATTTCGTCGCCGGTGAGTGTAAATTCGTGATCTTCTGAAGGATGTTCTTTTGAATATTCTTTGTATTCTTCAGGTATTTCAGAGTCATCACAGTATATTACACCATGCCATTGGGGATCAGCATATTCAAAATGAAGTAAGCCGTATTCACTTTCGTTATTAACCTTAAAGGATTTTACGTCGGTATAATCTTCAAGATCCAGCTCAAAGGAACCACCTTCTAATGTGTAGCAATAGGCTGTCTCCTGCTCTTGCTCAATGTTGTAGCATTGTAAACCACCGCTGCCGTAGTTGCCGCTGGAGCCTTCCGCCTTATTGTCAAGCTGATTTAATACCTTCGTTTTATCAGCCTGCCACCTTGCCGCTGCTTCTTTACAGGCTTTCGGATCATCATAAGGTGCAAGATAAATTCCGTAAAACAGAGGCTGATCATGCTTGCTGCCGAAGGATAATTTACCGTTGTCGCTTGCATTGGCAACCATAACCGTTAACGGTTTATCAGTCTTGCCGTTTTCAATGATTGCATGTGCACCGAATCCGCCGCCGACAACCAATACCGCAAGAACCAATGCACCGGAGGCAAGCCTTTTAAATAACGTAGCCGTATTTACTTTTTTCTTATCCACAGTCATATCAAAAATCCTTTCAATTGCATCGTCTGAATGATGGACTCCTGACATAGCATCCTTATACAATTCTCTATTATTCATTTATCCAATCATCTCCTAAAATTTCTTTTAAATGCGTTCTTGCTCTGTGCAGTCTTGTTTTTACGGCTGACGGCTTGCATTTAATGATTTTTGCAATTTCATTAATCTGCATATCCTCATAGTAGAACAGATGCACAACCAAGCGCTCCTTTTGCGGCAGTGACATAATTGCATTGAAAACATCAAAGTTTTTAATCGTATCAAAGGTATATAAATCCTTTGCCTCATCCAATGCAACATTGCTTTTGACAAATGGTGATTTAAAATGGTCTTTACACTTGTGAACACAGGTGATAGTTAACCATTTATCCATATGCTCATCATCGTTGAATATTTTATTTGTTTTCCACAGTTTTAATAATGTATCCTGCATAACATCTTCAGCATCGTGATGATTTTGAAAATACGAAAGTGCAATCAGGTATAATCTGTTGCTGTTTCGTTTTACAGCATATATGTATTCATCATTTCTCATTCTCTCACAACCTTATTGAAAGGACCTTTCACCTATATAGCGACGCAAGGCAGTAAAAGGTTACATATTATTATAACATTTTTTACAAAAAAACAGAGCACGCTTTAAAGCGTGCTCATTAAGGATAGTGTCCTTGTATTTTTATTATTTAACAGCCTCTTCAACTGCAACTGCACAAGCAACGGTTGCGCCTACCATTGGGTTGTTACCCATACCGATGAGACCCATCATCTCAACGTGAGCAGGAACTGAAGATGAACCGGCGAACTGTGCGTCACCGTGCATTCTGCCCATTGAGTCTGTAAGACCATATGAAGCAGGACCTGCAGCCATATTATCAGGATGAAGTGTACGTCCTGTACCGCCGCCTGATGCAACTGAGAAATAGGTCTTGCCGTTTTCAAGAGCCCACTTCTTATATGTGCCTGCAACAAGATGCTGGAAACGGGTTGGGTTAGTTGAGTTACCTGTGATAGAAACGTCAACACCCTCGTGCTTCATAATAGCAACGCCTTCAAGAACGTCGTTAGCGCCGTAGCACTTAACAGCAGCTCTTTCACCGTCTGAGAAAGCCTTTTCCTCTTCAATCTTAAGCTCGCCTGTATAGAAATCATAATCAGTCTTTACATAGGTAAAGCCGTTGATTCTTGAGATGATATAAGCAGCGTCCTTGCCGAGACCGTTAAGGATAACCTTAAGAGGCTCCTTACGTACCTTGTTAGCTGTTCTTGCAATACCGATTGCACCCTCAGCAGCAGCGAATGATTCGTGACCTGCAAGGAATGCAAAGCACTTTGTTTCCTCGCTGAGGAGCTTTGCGCCGAGATTACCGTGACCAAGACCAACATTTCTCTGCTCAGCAACTGAGCCCGGAATGCAGAATGCCTGAAGACCGATACCGATTGCAGCAGCAGCCTCTGATGCAGTTTTAACGCCTGATTTGATTGCAACTGCAACACCGAGTGTATATGCCCAGCTTGCATTCTCAAAAGCGATTGGCTGAACGCCCTTTACGATAGCGTCAACATCAATGCCCTTTGATAAACATAAATCTCTTGCTTCTTCAAGACTTGAAAGACCATATTCAGCAAGACACTTTTCAATTTTAGCAAGTCTTCTTTCCTTGCCTTCGAATTTTACATCGTTTGCCATTTTATTGTCCTCCTTATCTTATTCTTCTCTTGGGTCGATATATTTTGCAGCATTAGCAAAGCGACCGTAATTACCGATATTTGCCTTATATGCTTCATCAGGAGTTTTTCCATGACGGATATCCTCAAGCATTTTACCAACCTTAACGAATTCGTAGCCGATAACCTCGCCTTCTTCGTCAAGAGCCATACGTGTAACATAGCCCTCAGCCATTTCCATATAACGAACGCCCTTAAGCTTTGTTGAGAACATTGTGCCAACCTGTGAGCGAAGACCCTTACCGAGATCCTCAAGAGCAGCACCGACAACAAGACCGCCCTCAGAGAAAGCAGACTGTGAACGACCGTAAGCAAGCTGCTTGAAAATTTCTCTCATAGCAACGTTGATTGCGTCACAAACAAGGTCAGTATTAAGACACTCAAGAAGAGTTTTGCCGGGAAGAATTTCAGCAGCCATAGCAGCTGAATGCGTCATACCTGAACAACCGATTGTTTCAACAAGTGCTTCTTCAACAATACCGTCTTTAACATTAAGACTGATTTTGCAGGCACCCTGCTGAGGTGCACACCAGCCGATGCCGTGTGAAAAGCCGCTGATGTCAGAAATCTGATAAGATTTTACCCATTTACCTTCTTCAGGAATGGGAGCCGGACCATGATGCGGACCCTTTTTTACGGTACACATCTGCTCAACTTCATTTGAATAGACCATATGTTTACTCCTTCCAAGTAAATTTACAAAATAAGAATAACCCTTTTTGCAAATGAATTAATAATTTAAAAAAATTACCACGATTATTATAACCAATTTAAAATATATCTGCAAGAGCAAATACGGAAAATTTGCCATTTTTTAGCGATATAATTTTGTATACATTGCTTATATTAAATAAATATAATGTTTGAAAAAAGCAATATTATTTGTTATACTAAATATAAAGAAATTAACGGAGGAATTTTATGAAAATCAAAAGCGGATTTGCCAAGCGTGAAATTGCAGGCTCAAATATAGTTGTTCCTGTGGGAGCAAGGAGTGCGGATTTTAACGGAATGATTACGCTCAATGGCAGCGGTTCTTTTTTCTGGGACTGCTTTTGCAGGGATATAACGATTGACGATGCAGTTAAAATGGTGACAGACGAATATGATGTGGATGAAAAGACAGCCAGAAAAGATATTGATGATTTTATCAGAATGCTGAAGGAACACAATTTATTGGACAAATAAAAAGGGCAGTTGATGTTGTTTTGTTACATCAACTGCCTTTTGCTTTATTTATTAATTGCTGAGGGTAAAGGATTCATAATCTGCCTTACTGAAATTAATTGCATTGCCAAACTGCGCTTTTTGTTTTTCCAGTTCCTTTGCACTAAGATTTTTTATCATATAGGAATAATCCTTTGCGTTGATTATTCCGTCTGCAACGTAATCACAGGTAACAATTTTTATTGGCTTTGCCGTAAAATTATTTCCGTCCGGTTCAGCAGAAACAATCATCATAAATTCTCTGCTGATTGCATTGTCTGCCTGAATATTTATACTGTAAGCACCTGAATTCAGACTGCGGTAAAATCTGCCGTTCTGATCTGTTGTTGCAAGTGTTACACCATTGCATACAACCTTTGCGTTGTTCACCGGATTGCCGGCATAGTCCTGAATGATTCCCTGAACTGCATACATTGCAGTTATTTTAATCGGTACATCAAAATCAACAGAAGCATCAGCAATTCTGATTGTCAGTGTGTTTGCCGTATAATCCGTTGTGGACTGCGGCTGCCAGTGCTGTCCAAGCTGATTATGCCTGAAAGTGATTTCATATCCGTCAATTTCCTCCAGATCAGCCATAGCTGAGCTGGTTCTTCCGTCACTGTAGGTGATGGTTATTTTCATATTCACAAGGAGCTTTGATATATCGTAGTAGAAATAGGACGCGGTATCATCATTGTTGCGTCGCCATTCGCCGTCAATATAGGCTCTCAGTACAGCAGGGCAGTCGATATCAATGCTTTTGATAATTTTTTCATCATACTCCTCACATATGAGCATAACTGTCATATCGGTATCGCCTCGTTCATATGTCTTATCCATTGTCCAGCCTGCGCCGAAGTAATATGTCGTTCCGGCATCAAGGTGATATGTCAGGCAGAACTGGTTCAGACCGGGCTGACCGTATTTTTTAAAATCTTCACTCAGTCGCGAATAGGCAAGCTGGGTGTATAATTTCTGGTAGGTTACGGGATCCTTTTCTCGTATGAAAAGATATGCCTCAGATGCATTTATGTTGTATGATAAAAATGAATATGTACCTGATTTTTCAGGTGTGAAGGTATACATATTCATATCTCCGAAGCCATCCAGCTGATTGGTGGTCTTAACATTGAGTTCGAGAACTCTTGTTGTGGCAAATGCTGTAAATCCGATGGATAAGCAGGAGATTACAACACATACTGCAATAAATACCGATACTATTTTCTTTTTCATTTTTTACGCCCTAACTCTGCTTTGCAGATTGGTTTTCCTGTGGTGCTGAACTATATGAATCATTATATCATAAAATTGTTTAATAATAAAGGGACATTCAAAATCAATATTTGATTTTTTATTTAACTGTTGTCTAATTAGTTGCGAATTTATTGTATTTGTAACAATAAAATGTTAAAATAATGAACATAAGACAAATAATAAACACGTGACATTTAGGAGCATAAAAATGGCTAAAAAGGACGGAACAGTTGATTTAAGAATCAAGAGGACGCAAAGTGCAATAAAGTCTGCATTTTTTGAATTGATTGAGGAAAAGGAATTTGAGCATATTTCCGTTAAGGATATAACGGACAGGGCAATGATCAGCAGAAATACCTTTTATCTTCATTATTCAGATAAGTATGATTTATTTAATAAAATATGTGATGATCTTATGAGAACACTGTTTTTCCGTTCAGGCAAACAACTCAGACGTGTTCAGCAAAAGGAGTTTACTGTTGAAAGTACGGCAAGTATCATTAAATGTGCCATTAATGCCGTTGAAGAGGACAGGGAAGCATACAGAATATTATTTTCCGTTTCCGGTGCGTCTGAGATACTGACAGACAAAATAAACGTAATGGCAAGGCGCTTTATGGATTTTATAAAAGATGATATTGACGGAATCAGTGAATGGACTATGGCATATATTGTTTCCGGCATAACAGGTGTTATCAGATATCACGTAATGCACGGTGCACAAAACATTGATCTTGAATGTGAAAACTTTGCAAGAATTCATCTAAAAAGTATTATAGAAATTGTCTCTGAATCAAGGAGCTGTAAAAATAAATGAAAAAAAGTAAAAAGAGAAGCTCAAAAAACTTAAAGATTAATACGAGAATCGCCTTAACATCGGCTATGGCAATTGTTATCCCGATTATAGTAATTGTGACATTTTCCACTGTGCTTGTTAATATTATTCCGTCGTATTTCAATTTTTCTTCGGTTACCACAAATACTTACAGTGCGCTGAATCAGCTTCAGTGGACACAGACACTTTCGAGTATTGCATATGAACTTATAGGTGATGATGACGATGCTCAGAAATTAGCCAGCATATCTGATTTTGTTTCACCGCTTGAGAATTCAGATGCATTGATTTATATTGAACGTGACGGAGAGATTTTTTATAAGACGGACAGCACGGAGGATATACCGGCAAAAGCACGGACATTTTCCAACAATAAACTTGACAGGAACTTTAATTATTTCGGCAGTGACGGCCTGCTGATTGTAAATCACGCACAAAAGAACGAAACCTCGCCGAAATATAAAATTATCATCCTTAATTATAATTACATAGTTAACGATGCTTCGCAGAGGCTGAATGCACAGGAACTTATAAGGCTGCTGCTGAGCAGGACAGGAATCATTGTTCTTATCATTGTTCTTCTGTTTGTAATCGCCATTTCAGTAGTTTCATTTATTACCACAAGAACGATTGTGAAGCCAATCAAGAAAATCGCACAGGGTGCTGATGAAATTTCCAGAGGAAATCTGGATTATGAGATTGATTACAAATCAACAAATGAGCTGGGACAGACGGTTGACAGCTTTAATGAGATGAGAATCAAACTTAAGGAATCCATAGAAAAGAAGAATAAGGCAGAGGAGGAAAGAAAAATTCTTGTGGCAGGTATTGCCCATGATTTACGTACTCCGCTTACATCTGTTAAGGGCTATGCTGAGGGTCTGGCAGACGGTATAGCCAATACGCCTGAAAAACAGAGGAATTATATTAAAATCATTTGTGACTCTATAAATGATACTGAAAAAATATTGGATGATTTACTTACCATCTCAAGGCTTGAGCTGAGCGGATATGAGCTTAATAAAACCGATGTGAGTGTAAATGAATTTTTTGGTGATGGTGCTGAGGAGATAAAAACAGTTCTGGACAGAGTTGGTTTTGATTTTGAATATGAAAACAGGTGCTCAGAGGATACAATGATTTATATTGATGTTGACCGCTTTTCACGTGTAATAAGCAACATCATTTCAAACAGTATTAAATATGCCAGAGATGATATTAAGGGCAGCGTGAGAATTGTTCTTGATGAATATGAGCGCTCGGTTATGATAGAAATTTCGGATAACGGTATCGGTGTCGACCGGAACAGTCTTCCGAAAATATTTGATACAATGTATCGTGCCGACCCTGCGAGGACTCGTGTTTCTCAGGGTTCAGGTCTGGGACTTTCCGTATGTAAACAGATTGTAGAGCTTCATTCCGGCTCAATATGGGCAAGGAGCAAGGAGGGTGAAGGTCTGTCTATATTTATTTCATTACCGAAAAGGGAGATGTATTAATTGAACAGAGTTTTAATTATTGAAGATGATCATAATATTGTGCAGCTCGAGCGTGATTATCTGGAGGCGGCAGGCTTTAAAACAGAGTATGCACTTGACGGCAAAACAGGTGTGGACAGAGCCGTAAATGAGAAATTTGACCTGATTCTACTTGATATAATGCTGCCGGAGCTTGACGGATTTCAGGTCTGTAGCAAGATAAGATCCGTGACAGACATTCCTATCATTTTAGTCAGTGCAAAAAAAGAGGAGCTGGATAAAATCAATGGTCTTGGCTTTGGCGCAGATGACTATATTGTTAAGCCGTTTTCACCCAGTGAACTTGTTGCAAGAGTAAAGGCGCATATCAGCAGATATATCAGACTGACCAGACCCGCCGAAAGAAATACCCAGACACTGCAAATCGGTGATTTGCAGCTTTATAAGGAATCCGGAGATGTTAAGCTGAAAGGGAGGGAGATCACTCTCACCAAAAAGGAATTTGATGTTTTATATCTTATGGCATCACAGCCTGATACAGTTTTCAGTAAGAATGAACTGTTTGACAGAGTATGGGGATATGATTCTCTCGGCGATACGTCAACGCTGACCGTACATATTAATCGCCTGCGTGATAAATTCAAGGAAATTGACCCTGAAAACGATTATATAAAAACAATTTGGGGCAGAGGCTATAGATTCAAGTAATGATAAATAAATGGCAGTGAATCGTTTGTTTATACCATGAAGATATTAGATAGAAAAATCGGAATTGGTTAAGGGAGCTAAACATTATGATGTCTACATTTGATACCTTAAATGTTTTAAAAAAATTGAATGGTTGGAAAGTTGTAGCTGATTTTTCCGTTGGCGGATTGGAATGGCTGGGTTTTTCTCGAAGTAATCCAAATAAAATGATTATTATTTCTTCACAAAAAACTACTATTTTAAACTGTGATAATGGGAAAATTGAAGAATGTATTATTGAATATGATGAACAGGAACTCATTGCAATTTGCGAACAATTACCAAATGAAGAAATTCCGATATCCGGTCAATATGGCGGAAAATTATCTGATTGTTCAATGTATGGAGAACGAGTCAAAATAGAAACAAATGATAAATTTATAACAACTGTCCTTTTCTCTTCTGCTTATGATAAGGAATGTGTTATATATCAAAATTATGGACCCTACACTTGTGGTTTTAGTGATAACGGGAATTATTTTGTTCTTGCTGATGATGTGGGAATTATAGTTATAAAACGATATCAATAAACTCTCATTTGTTAAAAAGATGATTGAATTGACAACGATAATTTGTTGAGGTGTTTTTATGAAAGATAATGATTTTATAAATGCGCATGTATGCAGTTCCTTAAACAAGGAACAATTATTGAAAGCAAAATCATGCGGATGCTTTTATTGTTTAAAAATCTTTGATCCAAAGTTAATTGTTGATTGGTGCGATGATAATCAAACAGCAATTTGCCCATATTGTGGTATAGATTCAATTATTTATGATAGTGAAGTTTATCCTGTAACAAAGCCATTGTTGGAACAGATGAGAAAACATTGGTTTTAAAATGCATTTATTTAATACATAGAAGATTGCGAAAGTGATTATTTACTAACAAAGAAAAATAAAACGACGCATAAGCTTTACGTTTATGCGTCGTTTTATTTTGTTGTTGGTTTATTCATTTGCTTCGGTTGAAAGAAGAATTCTGTCGTTATCAAGCTCTTCGCCTGATGTAACTCTGAATTTTGCCAGCAGGTCTGCAGTTGTAAGGTTTTTCTTTTCCTCACCGGATACATCGTAAATAATCTTGCCGTCATTCATCATAATAAGACGATTTCCGATTGCGATAGCGTCCTTCATATTATGTGTAATCATAATGGTTGTCAGGTTATCCTTAGCCACGATATCCTGTGTAAGCTCAAGTACCTTGTGAGCTGTTTTAGGGTCAAGAGCTGCAGTGTGCTCGTCAAGGAGGAGCAGCTTCGGCTTTCTGAGTGTTGCCATAAGAAGGGTGATAGCCTGTCTCTGTCCGCCTGAAAGAAGTCCGACCTTTGATGTAAGTCTTGTTTCAAGACCGAGATCAAGACTTTCAAGAACCTTAGCGTACTCTGACTTTTCCTTGCGGATAACTCCGAATTTCAGTCCTCTTCTGCGTCCGCGACGTGCTGCAAGTGCCAGATTTTCAACAATCTGCATATCTGCTGCAGTTCCTGTCATAGGATCCTGGAAAACCCTTCCGACATATTTTGCTCTCTTATGCTCAGGGAGCTTTGTTACATCAACGCCGTCAATGGTAATTGTTCCGCAGTCAACAGGATAAACGCCGGCAATCATATTGAGCATTGTTGATTTACCTGCACCGTTACCGCCGATAACAGTTACAAAATCACCCTCATTAAGAACAAGATCAATACCGTTGAGGGCCTTCTTTTCATTTATCGTTCCGGGATTAAAGGTTTTGTGAACATTTTTAATTTCAAGCATTACTTTTTAACCTCCTTCATCTTAATATGCTTCTGAGCATATTGATTTTTGAGATAAGGAATACCAAGAAATACAGCAACGATTGCGGCTGTTAAGAGCTTAAGGTCGTCTGTGTTAAGACCGAGACTGATAACAAACTGCATTACAATGTAATAGATAATTCCGCCTAAAACAACACCTAAAAGTCTGAGCGCAAAATTTTTGAATATTTTTCCGAAAATAACCTCGCCGATGATTACAGCAGCAAGACCTACAACAATTGCACCTCTGCCCATATTAACATCAGCAAAGCCCTGATACTGTGAAAGAAGTCCGCCTGCAAGAGCAACGAGACCGTTTGAAAGGACAAGTGCTATAATTTTGGTAACATCAATATTTATACCGTTAGCTCTCGCCATATTATGATTAGAGCCTGTAGCTCTGATAGAGTGGCCGATTTCTGTATCAAAGAACCAATATAATAGTGCAATAATAGCAATTGCAATGATGGCAACAACGATAAGTGCCTTTGATATATTTGTCATACTTGCAAGTAAATCATATTTATATACTGACAACGGTTGATTTGACTTGCCGAGAATTCTTAAGTTTATTGAATAAAGTGCAAGCTGTGTCAAAATACCGGCCAGTATCGGCGGAATACCAAAGGCGGTATTCAGTATACCTGTTACGAGTCCTGCCAGACAGCCGGCTAAAAACGCAAGTATAAGCGCAACATAAACATTACAGCCTGCAAACATTGCCATGACCAATGTTGCACCGCCGGTAGCAAGTGTTCCGTCAACAGTCAGGTCGGCAAAATCAAGAACCCTGAATGTAATATAAACACCTATTGCCATGATTCCCCAGATAAGACCCTGCCCTATTGCACCGGGAACAGCATTAAGGAATGCTTCCATAGTTATATAACCTCTTTTCCGAAAACAAGAGCAATAAGTTAATACTTATTGCTCTTACAATATTTATTTGATTATAAAATAAATTCAATAAATAGTCAACAGATTTATTGTTTAATTATTCAGCTTTAGTAAAATCGTATGCTGTATAATTTTCAGGAACTGTGATACCGAATCCCTTGACAACATCTTCATTATATAAATATGTGAGCTTGTCTGTAAGACGGATATTCATTGTTGCAGGATCTGTGCCGTTAACAAGAATATCAAAAGCCATTTCGCCTGCTTCAGAACCTATATCATAGAATGAAAGTGAAAGTGTGGCAACAGCGTTTGTATTTTTGAAGATACCTTCTTCACCTGCAATGATCGGAACATTTGCTTCTTTGCATGCAGCTGATATAATACTGCCGTTTGATGCTGCTGTATTATCTGTCGGAATGTAAATTGCATCGGATTCAGCAGCTGCCTTGTTAACTACAGTCTGAATGTCGTTTGAATCAGCGAATGAATAGAAATTACACTCTACACCATTTGCTTCAAGAGTTTTCTTAACACCGTCAACCTGATACTGTGAGTTAGCCTCTGCTGAACAGTAAATGCAGCCAACCTTCTTTGTGTCAGGGAACAGGTCAAGAATTTGCTGTGCCTGACTCTCAAGAGATACAAGATCGCTTGTTCCGGTAACATTGATACCGGTTGCGTCGGTTGATGCCATTTCAATGCCGAGAGCAACACCGAAATCGGTAACAGAAGTAGCAACAACAGGTGTTTTTGACGCTGCAGTTGCTGTTGCACATGCCTGAAGAGCAGGAGTTGCATTCGCCATAATGAGGTCATACTGGTTTGAAACGAACTGATTTGCAATGGTTGCACAGGCTGCGGAATCACCGGATGCATTCTGAACATCATATTCGATTGTAATTCCGTTTTCTGCTGCCAATTCGTTAAGTTTATCCTGAAAGCCCTTTGTAGCTGCATCAAGAGCATCATGCTGCATAAGCTGGCAGATACCGACTTTGAAAGCGGTTTTCTTTTCAGACTCCTCAGTTCCTTTTGATGTGCAGCCTGCAAGACAGCCGCCTACTAAAACAGCAGACAGAGCAACTGCTGTGATTTTTTTTATAATTTTATTCATAAAGTAACCTCCAAAAAATTTTATTTTGTTTCAAGAACAATATAGTCCTCAGGAATTTTTACGTTGAATTCTTCTGCTTTTTCAGGAATATACTGAGCCGTAAGCTTCTGCGGTGCCTGAACGTTCATTGTTGCAGGGTCTGCACCGTTGACAAGAATTTCATATGCCATTTTTCCTGTGTTATAACCGATTTCATAGAAATCAATTGAATATGTTGCGACACCTCTGTAAGCAGCACAGGCCTCAGATTCACCGGAAATAATAGGTGTTTTCGCTTCAGAACAAGCTGCATCAACAACAGAGCCGTTATCAGCAACAGTATTGTCTGTAGGAATGTAGATTACATCTGAATCTGCAGCAGCTTTTTTTGCAACTGATTGTAAATCGTTTGAATCTGAGAATGTAAAATCAGTTACGGTTAATCCCTGAGCTTTAAGAATATCCGCCATTCCTGTAGCCTGGAATTTGGAATTAGCCTCTGAAGAGCAATAAAGAATGCCTACGTTTTTTGCTTCAGGGAACAGAGTAGTAAGCTGTTCAGCCTGCTTTTCCAGCGGTGCAAGATCATGTGTACCGGTTATATTGATACCGGTAGCATCTGTCTGTCCCATTTCAATATCAAGAGCAACACCGAAATTTGTAATGGAAGTAGCAACAACAGGAATTTTGGATGCGGCAGTAGCTGTAGCACATGCCTGAAGGGCCGGTGTAGCATTTGCCATAATCAAATCAACATTGTTTGAAACAAACTGATTTGCAATTGTTGCGCATGCTGCCGAATCACCTGATGCATTTTGATAAAGGAATTCAACCTTATCCTCACCGAGCAGTTCTGTAAGTGCATCTTTAAAGCCCTGAGTTGCTTTGTCAAGTGCATTGTGCTGCATAAGCTGACAGATACCGATTTTATATTTGTCGTTTTTTTCTTTGTTTTGATTAGACGAAGAACAACCGGCAAATAAACTGCAAAGCATAACAACCGTCAGTGCAATTGCACTGAACCTTTTAATAAAAGTGTTCATAAAAATACCTCTCCTATATTTGATGTTAAGAAACAGTTTAACACATAAAAGCGATAAAGTCAATTGTGAAAAGCAATAAGAATTGCAGGTGTTTTTTGTACAATAACACAAAAAGCAACGGTATATACCGCTGCTTTTGCTGAATAATTAAATTTTTTATATTTTTTCTGCTCTTTCAATATTTTCTCTTATCACCTTGCAGGTGTATTCGAGCTGCTCCTTTTCCTTGTCGTTAAGCGGCAGCTCAATAATATCCTCAATACCGTTTCTGCCGATAACACACGGAACACCGCAGGCAACATGGTGCATACCGTATTCACCGTCCAGCAGCACAGATGCAGGGATAACTCTTTTTTCGTCGTGGAAGATTGCCTTGCATATATCCGCACAGGCAGCACCGATGCCGAATTCTGTTGAGCCTTTACCATTGATAATATCGTATCCGATATAACGTGTTCTTTCAAGAACAAATTCCTCTGTCAGTTTATTATATTTTTCAGGCTTAGCCTCCTGCAGCTCCTTGTAGTGCTTGCCGCCAAGTGTAAGTGAAGAGAACGGAACAAAGGAGGAGTCACCGTGTTCACCGATTGCACAGGTTGTAACACTTCTTCTGTCGATATCAGCAAGCTCGCTTACTGTTCTTTTAAGTCTTGCGGTGTCGAGTGATGTTCCTGTTGAGAAGCATCTTTCTCTTGGCAGGCCTAAATGCTTTCTTGCATAATCAGCAATGATGTCAGCAGGGTTTGTAATGGAAACGATGATACCCTTGAAGTCAATCGGCTTAAGATTTTCAACAACGTCCTTAAGCATAATTACGGAATCATCAAGCATCTCAAGTCTTGTCTGTCCCGGCTTTCTCGGCATACCGATGGAGATTACAATGATATCTGCATCCTTGCAGTCGTTATAGTCACCGACACTGATTTTAGTTGTTGAGCCTAAAAACAGGCAGGCATCTGCCACATCGTAGCAGTTGCTGACAGCCTTTGCATGATCCTTGTCAATAAATACGATTTCATCGCAGGTGCCCTGAAAACAGAGTGCCATTGCAACATGTGAGCCAACGTGGCCGGCACCTATGATAACAACCTTTCTTTTATCCAGCATAGCTTTACCTCTCAAAATTATATTGCATTCATATTATACGCTGATTCATCTTTATTTCAATAAAAGTTTTCTCAATTTACAGCTGTTCTGCAATGCTGTAAATCATTTCCTTTGTCTTATCCCAGCCGATACAAGGGTCGGTGATGGACTTGCCGTAAACACCGTCCTCAACCTTCTGGCAGCCGTCTTCAATGTAAGACTCAATCATAAAACCCTTTACCATTGATTTTACATCATTGCTATGACGCATGGAGTGGAGCACCTCATTGGCAATTCGTACCTGCTCAAGATACTGCTTGCCGGAATTTGAATGGTTGGTGTCAACGATAACGGCAGGATTTTCATAACCGCCGCTGCAGTACATATCAAATAACTGCTTTAAATCCTCGTAGTGGTAATTTGCATGGTTATTACCGTGCTTGCTTACGCTTCCTCTTAAAATTGCATGAGCAAGCGGATTGCCCTTTGACTCAACCTCCCAGCCTCTGTAAAGGAAGGTGTGGCCGCTCTGTGCTGCCTTAATTGCATTGAGCATAATGGAAAGGTCACCGCTGGTAGGATTTTTCATACCGACAGGTACATCTATTCCAGATGAAACAAGTCTGTGCTCCTGGTTTTCAACAGAGCGTGCACCGATTGCGATGTAGGAAAGCAGGTCGGAAAGATATCTGTAATTCTGAGGATAAAGCATTTCGTCGGCACAGGTAAGTCCTGTCTGCTCTATTGCGTCCTTGTGGAGTGCACGGATAGCCTTGATACCCTCAAGCATATCAGGCTTTTTATCCGGATCAGGCTGATGGAGCATTCCCTTATAGCCTGCACCTGTTGTTCTCGGCTTTCCTGTATAGATTCTCGGAATGATTAAAATTTTATCCTCAACCTCCGGCTGAAGGAGTGCCAGGCGGTTAATATAATCAAGAACGGAATCAGGTCTGTCAGCGGAGCATGGACCGATTATAAGAAGGAACTTATCGCTTTTGCCTGTGAAGACATCTGCAATTTCGGCATCACGCTTAGTCTTGATTTTTTCAGCCCTTTCCGAAAGGGGCATCTCCGCTTTTATCTCCTTTGGAATAGGAAGCTTTCTTTTGAATTCAATATTGTTTATATTATCCATTTTCACATCACCTTTTTAATTCTTTATTGTCTAATATTATAAAACATAAAAAGAATATGTCAATAACACACTTTAAACCGTGCTTGTATTTGATAAATATCTACTGCCTAATTTTTTCTAATAATGTTAACTTTCTGTTATAATTGTGTGAGGGTTGTGGATTTTATCCTGCTGATATGATAACATAGTGGTTGTTCAATTTCAGAGGAGATTCATTATGGCTGTAAAAAGCAGGAAAAAATCAAAAAAGAAAAACACAAAAAAAACAGAATTAAAGCCGCAGACACTTATTGGAGCAATAGCGGCTGTGCTTGTAATTGCAGTAATTGTTTCATCGTTTGTTATTTCAAAGACGTATAAAAGAACACCGCAGACAGTATATGATTTCGGTAAGGAAATGGCACAGGGTATTGACGTTTCGGAGCACAATGGAGATATTGACTGGAACAGTGTCGCAGATGAATTTGATTTTGCTTTCATCCGTGTAGGGTACAGGGGATACGGCAATGGTACTGTGTATGAGGATAAGACCGCAAAAAAGAATATGAAAGCGGCACAAAAGGCAGGAATACCCTTTGGTGTTTATTTTTATACGCAGGCAGTAAATGAGGGCGAGGCTGAGGAGGAAGCTGATTTCGTTATGAATATGATCAAGCATTATGATTTGTCCTTGCCTGTTATGATTGATTTTGAATATCCTGCCGATGATAACGGATATCATACAGGCAGACTGGCAGACAGTAATCTCAGTGCTGAAGAGAATACTGCTGTTGTTAATGCGTTCTGTGACAGAGTGCGCAAAAAAGGATATATAGCAGGTATTTATGCTTCATCAAGTGTATTTTATTACAATTTTAATGCAAAGGATATTGACAGAGATACAGTTCTCTGGACTGCCGATTATAATGATCATGTTACATTTGAAATTGATTATGACATATGGCAGTATTCACGAACAGGACAGGCTGACAGCGTGAGCAGCAAATATGTCGATTTGAATTATTGGTACAGTGAACAGCAGAAAGGTTGATGATTTGAAAAAGATTATAAGAATTTTGTCATTTGTTATGGTGATGCTTTTTGCATTTCAGCCGGCAACAGTTGCTCTGGCTGCAACGAAAACAAAAAGTCCATATACAAATTATACATATACACATCAGACGAAATTTGATGACTGTCAGAAAATTAACGGTGTTGATGTGTCACAGCATGATAAAACAGTTGATTTTAAAAAGCTGAAGAATGCAGGAATAGATTTTGTTTTTGTGCGTATTGGATATACAGGATATACAAAATCAAAATTTTCACTTAACTATGATACTGCATATAAAACGAATATTACAAAGGCGCTTGATGCAGGACTGGCAGTCGGTGCTTATTGGTATTCACAGGCACTGAATGCGTCTGAAGCCGTGCAGGAGGCACAGAAAATGCTTTCTGCAATCAGGAATTATAATATTACTTTACCTGTAGTTATGGATTATGAGTTTGCAGGCACATCAGCAGGAAGGCTTGACAGTGCAAAGCTTTCAAAGGATGCGATGACAAACAATGCACTTGCCTTTTTGGGAGAAGTGAGCAAGGCAGGGTATGATGGCTGCCTTTATGCCAATGCAAGCTTTCTTACGAATCAGCTGAATGCAGAGCAAATCAGCGAGGATTATAAAATATGGCTTGCACATTACACGACAAATACGTCCTACAGCGGCGAATTTGATTTCTGGCAGTATACGGAAACAGGAAAGGTGGACGGAATAAGCGGCGGTGCCGATGTGAATTTCTGGTATTTCAAGGATAATGCACAGGAGCTTAAGCCGTATATTTACACAGGTAAGGAGATTACACCAAAGCCTGTTATAACAGACGGTGATGTTATACTTACTGAGGGTGAAGACTATGTGTTAACCTATCGAAATAATATAAATGTCGGAACGGCACGTATAACAGCTAAGGGAATAAATGATTATGAGGGTAAAAGCTGTCATTTCAAATTTCTCATTAAGCCTGACCGAACAGCTGTCATTACATTGAAGGACAGAACGACAACCTCGCTCTCCTTTTCGTGGAAAGCCGTAACAGGAGCGGATACCTATTATGTTTATGTTAAGAACAATCTGACAGGCAAAGGCTTTTCAAAGAAGGTTACAACAAACAGTATCACTATTTCCAATCTTACTCCCGGAAATGAATACAATGTAAGTGTAAAATGCGGACGCAAGGACAACAGCGGTAAGCTGATCTATGGTGCATATTCTGCAATCAATACAAAGTATACCATTGCTGATGCAGTAACCGGACTAAAGACAACCGCAAGAAGCAAATCATCAATAACATTGACATGGAATAAAAAGACCGGAGTATCGGGATACAGAATTTACCGCTATTATCCGTCAACGAAAAAGTATGAGGCAATAAAGGACATTAGCGGTTATAACAATAATTCCTATACGGTTAAGGGTCTCAAAACAGGCGAGCTTGTTTATTTCAGAGTGGCAGCCTTTACACAGGACAGCCAGAAGAAAATCGGATATAAGAGTAGCCTGCTGTCAGACTCCGTAAGACCTCAGACCATTACGGTAAGAGGTATAAGCAGTCCGTCGGCAAAAAAGATTAAACTCCACTGGTACAGGGTGAACTGCTCAGGCTATCAGATACAGTGGTCAACCTCAAAGGATTTTAAATCCAATGTAAAAAGTGCCGTTGTATCAAGCAAGCAGAATACATCCACATTTACCACTCAGCAAGGCAAAAAGACATATTATGTCCGAATCCGCTCTTTTAATAAGGTGAACGGTAAGAATGTTTACAGCTACTGGGCAACTACTCAGAAAATCAGAGTGAAATAAAAAAGAAAATCCGCAAGACCTTTGTCACAGGGTCCTGCGGATTTTTTATGAATCATACTATGTTAAATGAAGGGAATTTACGATTTTACGTTTGTACTGCAGAAATTCATCGCTGAGATTGAAATCATCTTTTCTCGGCTTGGGAACATCAATAACAATTTCATCAGTGATTGTTCCGGGTTTGCCTGACAATATATAAATTCTGTCGGAAAGGAGAATTGCCTCGTCAATATCATGTGTTATAAATACGGTTGACAGGTCAATTTTTTTCATAACATCAAGATACCATTTGTGTATAATTCCCTTTGTGATTGTATCCAGTGCACTGAACGGCTCGTCCAGAAGTGCAACACCGTCAGATGCAAGATAGGTTCTTAAAAGAGCAGCTCGCTGACGCATACCGCCTGAAAGCTCAGCAGGGTACTTGTTTTCCGTACCGTCTATGCCAAACTCTGCAAAGTGCGCCTTTGCCTTTAAGCGTGCCTCTTTCTTTTTCATCCCTGAAAGAACAAGCGGCAGAGATACATTATCAATTATTTTCTTGTACGGCAGCAGCAGGTCCTTTTGCAGCATATAGCTGATTTTTCCCGGACAGCCTGTTATATCCTCACCGTGCAGGAAAACCTGTCCGCTGTCAGGCTTGTAAATTCCTGACAGTATATTGAACAGTGTGGTTTTTCCTGAGCCGCTTACTCCGAGAAGACTTACGATTTCACCCTGATTGAGCGTGATGGTAACATCATTCAGAACATGGTTATCGTCAAAGCTTTTGCAGATTTTTTCCGCCTTTAAAATTTCCATAGTTTATTCCAGATAATCGTTTGTAAAGCCTGTTCCTGCAGGCAGTTCCTTTTCAACAAGCTTATTGTCCCAGAGCCAAGTATAAAATCTGTCCCAACGCTGAGGGTCAATGTAGCCCCATTTTTCAGCATCGGCAATATACTGCTCGGCAATCCATTTCTGACTTTCATAGACAAGCTTTTCACTGCCGACAAGTGAGCCTGTTTCATCAGATTTTATAAGAATGTCTGCTGCCTCTTCAGGATTTTCAATTGCGTATTCATATCCTTTTTTTGTTGCAGAAAGAAAAGCCTTTGCAGCATCCGGATTGTCAGCAAGAAAATCGTTGTTTCCGATAAGAACAGGTGTGTAGTAATCAAAGGTCTCGTTGATGTCTTTGAAATAGAAATAGTCAACATCAACATTATTCACCTTAGCATTGATGCCGCTCCATGCATAGAAAACCCAGATTGCATGGTCAGGATTATTTTTTATATCCTGTGCCTCATCGGTAACAGTATTTGGAATAAGATTAACGTTATCCCAGTTGCCGCCGTCAGAATTTACAACGTTTTTCATAATGGCAAGTTCAGTAGGTGAGTTCCAGGTAAGAAATGTTTTTCCCTCAAGTCCTTTGGGTCTGTCCATGCCTTCACCTGCCTTTGAGATAATACCTGAGGTATTATGCTGAAGAAGCGCAGCGACGGAGGTGACACCCAGCGGTGTGTCAGATGTGAATACAGGAGCAAGAGTGTCCTGAAATTCAACGGCAAACTGAGCCTGACCTGATGCACAAACCTGAACAGCACCTGTGTTTTCAGGCGGCTGAACAATTTCCACATCCAGGCCTGCCTCATCATAATATCCCTTATCAAGAGCAACGAACATACCGGTGTGGTTTGTGTTCGGTGTCCAGTCAAGGCATACGGTTAACTTGGTTTTTTCAGTAGTATCTTTTTTACTGTCATCGGCTTTACTGCAGGCAGCAAGGCTGATAATTAATACAACAGCCGTAATCAGGGCTGATAATTTTTTGAATTTCATAATTAAATTTCCTTTTTCTTTCTCTGCCAGGGCATTGCAACTTTTTGCAGCAGGCTGACAAGTGCCATAAGCAGCAGGCTGATTGCTGAAACAAATACGATTACAGCAAACATTTTGTCAAAGGCATATGCCTTCTGAACCCTTGTCATATATACACCGAGTCCCTTAAAACCACCCAGCCATTCCGATATTACTGCACCCACAACAGCATATGCTGCTGAGATTCGCAGTCCTGAAAAGAATGCAGGAGCAGCAGTAGGCAGCTTGATATGTCTGAATATCTGAAATCGGTTTGCGCCCATTGAACGCATCATATTGATTTCATCACTGTCAACGGACTGATATCCCTCCAGCAGTCCGACGGAAATCGGAAAAAAGGTAGTCAATGTAATCAAGGTGATCTTCGGTGCCATACCAAAGCCCATCCACAAAACAAGCAGCGGTGCAATAGCAATAGTCGGTATGGTCTGTGTGATTATGAGTATAGGATAGATTGCCTTATATAAAAATGAAAACCTGTCCATAAGAGTTGCTACAATAAATGCAAGGAATATTCCTATTCCAAGTCCGTAAACAGCCTCCTGAAGTGTAACCTGTGCCTGCTCTGTCATAATGGAAAAATTATTGACAAAGGCATTGAATACATCAGCAGGCGACGGCAGCATATATGCAGGAATCAGCTCACCCTCACAGCAGAAATACCATATGAGCAGTACCGCTGTAATTGCAATTGCCGGTGCAATTTTATTGGTGATGTTTTGTAACTTTTTTGTCAATGGTGAGAACCTCGCCTTCAGGGTTGTAAACAACTTTGATATAAGCACTTACACTCGGACAGCCTGCATTTATTGCAACCTTCTGACAGTTTGCAACAATTTCCATAAGCTGGTCGTAGCTTTCGCCTTCGATCGTTGTTTCAAACGGACCTACATAGCAGTTAAGGCCTGTGCTTTTAATGTAGGCAATAACCTCATCTACAATGCGGATAAGCTCATCTTCACTCTGAACATCAGGTAAAACCTGAATCGCAACACTTGCTTTCATAAACAGCACTCCTTTCATCAGATTCCTAACAAGTCAAAAGAAAAAAGAAAAACCCTATTCATACAAGCTGTAAGAATAGGGTGCAATTATGCCAATTACATAGTCTTTGCCGTTCGTACTAACGTACGGTTCAAAGGGTATAATCTCAGCCGAAAAGATTTCAGCACCCCTGACTTATTAAGTTGATTTGATTATAATACTTTGATTAGTCGTTGTCAAGCAGGCCTTTATAAAATTCACAGTAATCCTGTCTTTTGTCGGCAGTGAATGCCATTGCCTCACGCGGATGGCGGTTCAGCTGTCCGGTGAGCATATACTGAACATCGTATCCCCATACGACACCGCTTTCCTTGAGCGGAATAATATATTTTTCAAGGAAGGTGAGCAGGCTGTAAAGATTGTACTTCGGATTTTTAAGGAAGCCTAAGAGCAGCTCCATAGCACAGTTGCCTGCACCTCTGCCCATACCTGATGCAGTTGCGTCAAGATAGGATACACCGTATGAAAGTGTTTCAATGGTATTGGCAAAGGCAAGATTCTGATTGTTATGTGCGTGGAAGCCGATTGCCTTTCCGTATTTTTCACCGATTTCAAGATAGGTTTTAGCAAGCTTGCCTGCTGATTCGGGATAAAGAGAGCCGTAGGAGTCAACGAGATAAATAACATCTACACTGCTCTGTCCAAGCATTTCAAGCGCCTCTTCCACCTGCTCTGAGTTTGCCTGGCTGATCGCCATAATATTACATGTGGTTTCATAGCCAAGCTTATTAAAATGCTCAATCATTTCAATCGCTGACGGAATCTGATGAATGTAGCATGCCACACGCACCATATCAATTACGGATTCTGCTTTAGGAATGAAATCATCTTTAAAGTCACATCTTCCCACATCCGCCATTACTGCAATTTTCATATCCGATACATTGTCACCAACGATGCTTCTGATGTCAGCCTCGTCGCAGAATTTCCATTTTCCGAAATCCTTTGGGTCGAAAAGATTTTTTGAAGCACGGTAACCGAACTCCATATAGTCAACGCCTGATTTTATATTTGTTTTATAAAGCTCTGTAACAAATTCATCTGTAAATTCAAAATTGTTGCAAAGACCGCCGTCTCTGATTGTTGCATCTAGAACCTTTACGTCTGTGCGTACGGTCATAAGGTTACCTTTTCTCGGTGCCATAATAAATACCTCGCTTTTATCCTTTGTACTTTAGCGCTTTAAAGTCTCGTCGCTTTAAAGCGTTTTGTACATTATAGCAGACGGATTTAAAATAATCAAGTCCTAATTTTCAAAAAAGCAAATTAAATTTTTCTGATGCTGATTTCTCCGCTGCGAAGTACAGTGTGTTCGCCGTTTTCAAGCTCAACCTCAAGTCCGCCTGTTTCATCAATGGCAACTGCCAGTGCAGGCGTTACCTTTGCGTTTTGTATGAATTTTATTTTTTCACCGATAACAAGTGAATGGTTGCGGTAGTAATCAATAAAGCTTTTATATCCGCTGTCGGCAATTTCCAGCAGCTCATCGGTGACTGCTGCAATGAGTCTGCTCCTGCTGATATCGGTATTCAGATTTCCTGCAACAGTAACATCATCAGGGAAGCAGGTGGTTTTAATATTGATTCCTATACCGACAATTACACTGTCAACCGTTCCGTCCTCAAAATTGGTAATTGCTTCTGTCAGTATTCCGCAGATTTTTTTGTTGTCCAGATAAACATCATTTACCCATTTGATTTTCGGATTTTTATCCGTGATTTTTTCAATTGCTCTGCACACGGAAACAGCAGCTGCTGTAGTAGCAGTCACAGCATTATGAAGAGAGGTGTGAGGTCTTATAACAACACTGAAATAGATTCCGGTAAGCGGCGGTGAATAGAAGCTTTTCCCCTGTCTTCCTCTGCCGGCTGTCTGCTCGTCGGCTGTTACAAGGAAAATTCCTTCTCTTCCGTCGGCAAGAAGTCTTTTGCAGCAATTGTTTGTTGAGTCCACTGACGGATAGTAGATTACATCTATATTATGTTTTAAATAGGATTTAATGCTGTGCTCGGAAATTAAATCATTATTTTCTGTCAGGCGATAGCCCTTATTTGTAACGGCGGAAATATCATAGCCTTCGGCAGTCAGTGCTTTAATCGCTTTCCATACAGCCGCACGGCTTTTGCCGAATTTTTCTGCGAGATACTGACCGCTGATGTAATCATTACTGTTTAACAGCTCGTATAAAATATCATTTTTAAGCATATTGTTTACCTTTCTTTTTGATTAAGTTTACAATCGGTATAAATTAAAAACACCTTATTAAAAGGTGTTCTTATTATTTTCTTATATAAAATATTGCAAGTGTTTTCGGACCGCAGTGAGAGGAAATTGTACACTTTGCATCGGCAAGAATGACCTCATCAAAATTTGCCTTGCCCTCAACCACACCTTTAGCAAAGCTGATAATCTCCGGACTGATTCCTCCGCTGTTGGCAATCACGATACGTGACGTGTCAATTTTATTCACGTTTTTAAGGCAGTCGTTGATATACTGCTTATAGACAACATCCATTTTACCGCGATATTTTTTTGCAACATCCATTTTTCCGGTGGCCGGGTCAACTGCGATACTCGGCTTGATTCCAAGAATATTTGCACTGAATTTAGCAACACTTGAGCATCTGCCGCCCTTGTGGAGGTATTCAAGATTATCCAGCACAAATGTGGTGCTTACCTTTGGAACAAGCGTGTTCACTCTGTTATAAATCTTTTTTGCATCAAAGCCCTTTGCCCTGAAATCACAGGCTTTTAAAACCAAAAGTCCCATAGCGGTGCAAAGACTTTTTGAGTCAATACAGTATACATCATCAAACTCGCTGGCAGCAATGCAGGCATTCTGATAGCTTGAAGAGATAGCAGATGAAAGTCCGATATGAACAACTGCCTTGCCGTCATCGTGTGCTTTTTCAAACACCTCATAATACTGTGCAGGAGTCACTGCTGCAGTTTTAGGGAGAGTACCTGTTTGATCGACATAAGCGTATATATCTTCAGGAAAGACGTTGATACCGTCATAATATGATTTATCACCTAAAAGTACAGACAGAGGCAGTATTTCAATACCGTGCTGTTCTATGATATGAGAGGGTAAGTCGCATGTGGAATCCGCTGTAATCAAGACTTCCTTCATATTTCAAACTGTACCTCCTTTGCATTTATAATGTGTTTTAAATTAGTATAAATCATATCATACAAGAGTCTGATAATCAACTTTTATTGATTTATTTTAGATTTTATTTATAATTACATACCAAATTGAATGGCTACCTTGTCAAAGTCCTCTTTATCATAGGTTTTATCAAACTTTATTGTAAGTGTGCTTGTCTTATTATCTGTTTTCACACTGCAGGTATATGAAATATCATATTCGTTTTTATCACCGCTGTTGATTATAACGGCAAATTTACCGCTTTCAGCAACATGCTTTGAAAATGTATATCCTTTTTTTGCAGTAAGAACTACAGAGCCCTGTGTGAATTGAATGCTGTCAATGCATTTAATTTTACTTGACATTGTCTCAAAATACATTGTGCTTTTATCAGCTGTGTTTTTCAGTGAAAACTCTGCGTCAATCCAGTCAATATCAGTGCTCTTAAAATTAGTATTGGTACTTTCGTTATCAATTACACAATTCCATTTGGATTTTGCCGAATCTCTCGGATCGGTAACCTTATAATTTTCATATGCTTTAAATACAATACTGTTCGGTTTGATATCAAATTTACCGTTTTTCACATCCATTTCACAGTGAATGTCACCGATATACTGGGTATCTGTAGTCTCCTCATAATTTGCAAGAACCTGAATATCCAGATAAATATCGCCGTTCTTGTCTATATCATAAATACCCACACCTCTGTTCCAGCGGCTGAGCGTGTAGTATTTTTTGTTAACGTCAAAAAGAGCCGAAGCATATCCTACGTATTTGTTGGATGTGATGCCAGTTTTCTCATTATATTTAATTGTTTCGCTTTTATCATTCATTGCAAACTGAAGGAATTTACTGCAGCTTTTCAGCTGAGTCAGTTCACAGTTTATAGCCTTTTCAAAAGGTGTTTTCCATGTGTCGGCAGATGCAATATACATTGCAAAGGTCTTTTCACCATTGCTTTTTGTGGTAGGCTTTAACATATAAAGTGAATAGGTGTACGGCGAAGCATCTTTATTGTATACTGTTTCAAGCTTGCCGTTTACTAATTTTATCATAAGTTCTTTTTCGCCGTCGCCGTCATAGTCCTTGCAGAAAATTTCAGGTGTTTCACTGTCTATGGAATAGCCCCATGTAGTGCAGGTGATTGTATATTCTCCGTGTATAATGTCAACATTTTTGCCGTCGTAGTAAAGCTGATAATCGTTTTCCTTATCTTCCGCAATCAGCTGTCGTTTGCCGTTGCTGCTCTGCTGCTTGCTGTCAGTCACTGCTGCAGTGTTGTCCGTTGCTTGGGCAGATGTTGACGATGTGTCGGAAATTTGTTCTGAAATTTTATTGTTTCTGTATTGATAGGAAAAAATGAAAGCACCTATTACGGCTAAGAGCAGTACGATTATGGCAATTGTTTTTTTCATAAAATATCCCTCAAAAGTTACTTGGTATATACCTCGTCAAAATGAAAAGGTATTTTTTCACTGTTAACGATATGGTAACAGTTTTTACCCAAAGAGAAAATAGGTTTGTCGTGTGTTAAGGAGTCTGAATAAACATCAATAACATTTATACTGTCTTTGTCAAACTCCTGATAAAGTCGGTTGACCTTTTCCTCGTCACGGCAGTTTTCACCTATAATTATACCTGTTTTACGATTGTGTCTTGTGCATATCAGCTTATCAAAGCCAAGCCTTTTCTGAATTTCATCAAGAAGAAAATCCGGCGATGCACTGATAACAACTGCATATCTCTTTCTGTTGTAAAACCATTTATGTACTTTGCAATCGTATTTATCCCAGAAGCCTTTTACAGCCTTTTTTAAGGGAATGAGTGCCACGAATAAAAAGCAGAGCTTTTTGAAGTCAGTGAATCTTATGACTTTTGTGAGCATTAAAATTAAAGCGATAAGCAATACCGGCACAAAAAAAGGCAGTACTAAAAACAAATAGGGATAATGCAAAAGGCAGTAAACACAGAAAAGTGAACCGCTGTCAAATGGTACGATCGTTTTATCAAAATCGTAAATATCTATATCCATACCGTTAAATTCCTTCACTGTTGAAATCTATTGTGATTGATTTTTCGGAATCAAAATGCGTAAGCTTTACGCCTGCACAGTTCAGCATTCTTTTGCTTGCCTTTACAAGATCTGTATCACCGTATTTGTCACTTATGTAGATAACCTCTTTTATTCCGCACTGAATGATTGCCTTTGCACATTCATTGCAGGGGAAGAGTGCCACATAAATACGGCAGTCCTTAAGATTGTTTCCGCCTGCATTTAAAATCGCATTGAGTTCAGCGTGGCAGACATAAGGATATTTGGTATCGCTGTCCTTGTCTCCGCTGCGCTCCCAAGGGAATTCATCATCACTGCAGCCTCTCGGAAAGCCGTTGTAGCCAACGGACATAATTTTATTATCATCATTTACAATACAGGCACCAACCTGTGTGCTGGGGTCCTTGCTTCGCTGAGATGCCAGGATTGCCACACCCATAAAATATTCGTCCCAGTTAATATATCCTTCTCTTTTCGACATGGTTATTCTCCCTTTAATGCACTGATAAAATCATCAAGCTCATTGCACTGTGCATCGAAAATTCTGCCATTGTCCACAAGCTTATTGATATTCGGCTGGATAGGCAGCTTAGCAATCACAGGCACACCAAGCTCCTTTGCTGTTTCATCAATCTGTGATTCGCCGAAAATGTTAATCTTTTTTCCGCAGTCCTCACAAACATAATAGCTCATATTTTCCACTAAACCGAGAACAGGCACATTCATCATCTTAGCCATATTATAAGCCTTGTTCACAATCATTTTAACCAAATCCTGAGGGGTTGAAACAATAACAATTCCGTCAACAGGCAGGCTCTGGAATACGGTCAGTGCTACATCTCCTGTTCCCGGAGGCATATCAACAAAAAGATAATCAAGTTCGCCCCAGCGAACATCAGTCCAGAACTGCTCAATTACACCGCTGATAACAGGACCGCGCCATACAACAGGGGAATTGGTATCCTCCAGCAGAAGATTGATACTCATCATTTTAATTCCGCCGTCGGCAACGGCAGGCAGCAGGCATTCCTCATCCTGCATTGCACGTGAGGTGATACCAAAGGACTTTGGTATGGACGGACCTGTTATATCTGCATCCAGTATGCCGACCTTAAGTCCTGCTTTCGCACATTGTGATGCCAGCATACAGGATACGAGACTTTTGCCGACTCCGCCCTTACCGCTTACAATACCGATAACTTTTTTAATATTTGAATATTTGTTCATAGGCTTGAGGAAATCCTCTCTTGAAGCCTTTCTTGAAGAACAATTTTCTTTACAGCTTGAACAGTCGTGTGTACATTCACTCATATTTTAAAACCTCCGATTATTTTTAAGAATTTTAGCATACTATATTTAAAATATCAATAGGAGCGTATCAATGTTTTTACTTTGCCGAGAACAGCACATTCAGAAACAATAATAGGCTCGTATTTATCATTTTCAGGCTGAAGTCTGAAATGACCGTTTTCCTTATAAAATCGTTTTACAGTTGCCTCTTCATCAATAAGTGCAACAACAATTTCACCGTTTTCCGCAACAGGTGTTTGCTCCACAACAACGATGTCACCGTCAAAAATACCTGCGTTTATCATGGAATCCCCCTTTACATGAAGGGCAAAAAGATTATTTCCGTTTATTCCGGAAAGTGCGATATAATCCTCAATCTGCTGTGTTGCGAGTATCGGCATGCCTGCTGTAACCGTACCTAAAAGAGGAATATGATTGACCGTTTCGGAGCTGCCGCAGATACGTATGGTGCGCTTCAGATTGGCATCACGCTTGATATAGCCTGCATCCTCAAGAGCGTTGAGATTGTACTGAACAGATGATGTGGAGCGAAGTCCAACGGCTTCACCTATTTCTCTTACAGAAGGGGTAATACCTCTTTGTGATATTATTTCCTTAATGTATTCAAAAATTTCATTTTGTTTGTCGGTTAATTCTTTCATAGGTTATACACCCTCCGTAGTTTTATTTATTATATAATAACATTATGTCGACATAATGTCAAACATATGTACTAACTTTGAACACGTATGTTTTTTACGGCGGATTTTGGCATTTTCAGAAAAAATATGATTTGAATATAAAAAAAGTGTTGACAAATAATCCTTAATAGGATATAATCTTGCTTGCACAAAAACTGTATGGCTTTATAGCTCAGTTGGCTAGAGCACGCGGTTCATACCCGCGGTGTCACTGGTTCGAATCCAGTTAAAGCCACCATCTCGGCCCGGTGGTCAAGAGGTTAAGACACCGCCCTTTCACGGCGGTAACACGGGTTCAATTCCCGTCCGGGTCACCAAAAAAAGACACCTTTTCAGGTGTCTTTTTTAATAAATCAATATTTGCGCTTGTAGCTCAGTAGGATAGAGCGACCGCCTCCTAAGCGGTAGGTCGGAGGTTCGAATCCCCTCAAGCGCGCCAAAGCAAAAATCCGTTCTCTTGTGAGAACGGATTTTTGCTTTGTATTCTTCTTTTTCATTATTTAATATTCGGTATTCATTTGTCCGGCTAAAATAATACATCCGAGCCTTCTTTTTTTAATTTTTTGAATAATCTTGCGAGCGTGAATACCGCAGCGGCTGCAAGTATAATTTCAGACACTGTCTGCGCATAAGCAAGACCATAAAGCGGATACAGATAATTCAGCAGGAACAATGCCGGAATTTCAAGAACAATTTTTCGCATAATTGCAAAAGCAAGTGACTTTTTACCCATTCCGCATGCCTGAAAGACGCCGACTGCGATAAAATCCATACACAAAAACGGCAGTGAAAGGCACATTCCCTGCAAAAATTTTGAGCCATATGCAACGATAGCGTCATTTTCCATAAACAACGAAATCAGACCGCCCGAGAATAGATAAAAACATATCGTTGCCACAAGCAGAAAACCGATAGAAATTTCACTTGAAAATACAAGTGCTTTCTTCATTCGCTTCACATTTTTGCTTGCATAGGAATAACTGATCAGCGGCATAATTCCCTGTGAAAAGCCCAGAGCTACCTGCATCGGAATCATATTGATTTTCTGTGCTATGCCCATTGCGGCAACTGCCGAAGATCCGAATGCCGCAGTGAAATTATTAAGCACCGTCATTCCTGTAACATTAAGCAGATTCTGAATGGATGCAGGAATGCCGACTGCAAAAACACCTGACACAATTTCCTTTTTAAAGCCGAACTTTTTAGGATTAACGCACACATATGTACTTTTTCTTTTAACATAAAGAAGGATAAAAAAATATACGCACGCAAAACAGTTTGAAATAAATGTAGCAAGCCCTGCACCTGCTGCACCCATATCAAGAAACTGAGGAAGAACAAAAAACGGATCAAGAATAATATTGAGTATACAGCCGCTCATTGTGCCGACACTTGCATGAAGAGACGAGCCCTCAGCTCGCACAAGATAAGCAAGCACAACATTTAAAATGGCAGGCATTGCACCGAAACCTACTGTCCATTTAAGATACTGTGCTGTTGCTGCCGCTGTTTCACTGTCAGCACCGAGAACAGATAAAAGAGGTATATGCAGTATGGTATAAAGCAGAGAAAACAGTGCTCCGCTGATTGCTGCACAGTAAAAACCAAAAGCAGAGCTTCTGTAAACCGTATCAAAATCTTTTCTGCCGAGTGCACGGCTCATCATACTTGAACTGCCTACACCAAAAAGATTATTTACTGCATTAAATGCCAGCAAAAGCGGTGCGGCAAGCGTTACTGCCGAATTTTCAATCGGACTACCCAGCATACCTACAAAATATGTATCGGCAAGATTATAAATAACCATTACAAGCGAGCTTAAAACTGTAGGAACAGACAGTTTTATAACCGCTTTTGTGACCGGCATATTCTCAAACAATTCTATTTTTTCATCATTTTCCATTCGTTATCACAACTTTAGTTTTAGATATTATAGCTTTCGTTAAAACCGTTCAGCTGTAAAGTGTTTTATCTTTACGGCAAAAAGCCATTATATATAAACAGTGATAATAAGTCAAGTATAAAATTAATAATTTTTCGTTAACAAGGCAGGTATTCAGGCAAATATACGGTTAACGATTGAAAATGGATATCTGTTATGATATATTAATTATTGTTATAAATTCAACAATGTAATGTTGTTTACAAATACGAGGCAAAATATTATGAACAATGAAGATATATGGAGGATTGCGGCTCAGCAGTCAGCATATGATTGTAACTGCAGTCCTGAGGATTTTTTCAAAAGCACAAACAAAGTGGTTTTGTCGTGCAGGCATCCAAAGGCACGGAAATATCTTCCCCTGCCGTTTCAGTGTGATTTGGTTTCATATGGCAGTAATATTGTGGCTCAGGTCAGCGAGCCTTTAGTAGCTGTCGTGACGGAATATATAGAAAAATATTCTGTTGAACACTGCTTTGAAACACCGAATATAAATGCACTTAACGATATGCTTGCACCGCATAATTTAAAAGTGTGCTTTATGGCGGAATATTTTTTGCCGGATATAACGCGGCTGAAGCCCCTTGCATGTGATTATGAGCTCAGAATTCTGGAGCAAAAGGATTTTAATCATCTTTATTTGCCGCAGTGGAGCAATGCCCTGTGCAGTGAACGAAAAGAGCTTGACGTACTTGGCGTGGGTGCCTATGATAATGGTGAGCTTATAGGCTTGGCAGGCTGCTCGGCGGATTGTGAGAATATGTATCAGATCGGTATTGATGTACTGCCGCAGTACAGACAGCAGGGTATAGCATCTGCACTTACAAGCCGTCTGGCACTGGAAATTATTGCACGCGGCAAAGTGCCGTTTTACTGTGCCGCTTGGTCAAATATAAAGTCTGTTCGCAATGCCGTTAAATGCGGATTCCGTCCTGCGTGGGTGGAGCTTACGGCAAGAGACTGTGATTTTGTTGATAAATTGAATTCAAAATAAGCAGTGTAATATACTTGATTTCAAAATGATTTTTAATTACAACTATATTGTTAGTAAGGAGATGATAAAATGATTTATAAAAAATTTAAGGATTTAGAGCTTTCCGCACTTGGACTGGGCGCTATGCGTCTGCCAACGGTCGACGGTAATCCTATGTCTGAAATTGATGAGGCACAGGTTGAGGAAATGGTTAAATATGCCTTTGATAACGGTATAAATTATTTTGATACCGCCTATGGTTACCACGATGGTATGTCAGAGGTTGTAATGGGGAAGGTGCTTCAGAAGTATCCGCGTGACAGCTTTTATATCGCTGACAAATTTCCCGGCTATGATCTTGCAAATATGGATAAGATTGAGGAAATATTTGAGGAGCAGTTAAACCGCACAGGACTTGGCTATGTTGACTTTTATCTGTTCCATAATGTGTGCGAACTGAATGTTGAACAGTATATTGACGAAAAGTACGGCATAATGGACTATATGCTCAAACAAAAGGAGCTTGGAAGAATTAAGCATATCGGCTTTTCCGCTCACGGCAGAATGGATACAATGAAGAAATTTCTTGAAGTCTATGGCGACAGGATGGAGTTCTGCCAGATTCAGCTGAACTACCTTGACTGGAAGCTTCAGGAGGCTAAGGAAAAGGTTGAGCTTTTAAAGGAATATAATATCCCTGTATGGGTAATGGAGCCGCTTCGCGGAGGTAAGCTGGTTAATCTTTCTGAGGAAAACACGGCAAAGCTTAAAGCAATGCGTCCCGACGAAACAAATGCGTCAATGGGCTTCAGATTTATTCAGGCAATTGATGAGGTTACAGTTACGCTTTCAGGTATGTCAAATATGAAACAGCTTGAAGAAAATATAAAAACCTTCAGCGAAAATAAGCCTGTTAATGAAGAGGAAATGGCAGTGCTTATGGAGATTACGGACAGTATGCTTGACATTCTGCCCTGTACTGCCTGCCGTTACTGCATTTCACACCGCTCCTGCAAGCTGGATATACCTAACCTTTTATTTATGTATAACGAGCTTAAATTTTCAAACGGCTTTATTACGCAGATGGGTATCGGTGCAATGCCTGAGGATGAACGTCCTACCGCTTGTATCGGCTGCCGTGCCTGCGAACAGGTTTGTCCGCAGCAGATTAAAATTTCTGAGGTAATGTCAGATTTTGTTGACCGAATGAATCAGCCTGTATCCTGGTAATAAATCTATTTATAAAATAAAAATCCGATGGTGTACCTTGTTTTAAGGTATACTGTCGGATTTCTTTTTATTTTATTGCCTATTCAAGATTATTGGTCAGCAGCATAATTGCACTGAGTGCGCATACAGGTGCTGTCTGCGTACGCAGAATTCGTTTCCCCAGTGTTGCAACCATACCGCCATTCTCTTTTATCAGTTCAACCTCATCTGCCTCAAAACCGCCCTCAGGACCTATATATATGGAAATGGATTTGGTGTTGCTGTCAATGAGCTTTGTGAGAGGTTCTCCGCCGCCCTCGTAAAAGAGAATTTTAATATCACTGTTATCGTTTTGTACTGCCTGCTTAAGCGTCTGCATTTCACCGATTTCAGGAATGATTCCGCGTCCGCTCTGCTGTGCTGCCTCCAGTGCAATCTTCTGATATCTTGTACGCTTCTTTTTTGCTGATTTTTCGTCTGGTCTGCTGATTGCTCTTTTTGTTAAAACAGGCACAATGGAGCTTACTCCCAGCTCCGTGCATTTCTGAATGATGTCCTCCATTTTGTCACCCTTAGGGACACCCTGAAAGAGTGTTACTTTAACACTCGGCTCACTGTTGTTTGCCTGCTTATAGCATACGGAAAGGATTACCTGCTTATTGTCAATCTGCTCAATGAGACATCCGTAATCATTGCCGTCACCGCAGGTGAGCATAAGTGTATCACCGACCTGCATACGCAGTGATTTGGCAATATGTCTTGACTGCTCTTCGTTCAGTATTATCTTGTCGTTTGGTATAAAATCAATAAATAATTTTTGCATAGTAATGTCCTTGTATTATAAATTATTTCTTGCCCAGTGGAACAGGTACTGCTGGGCGATTCCGCCGATTCCGTCAAAGCATTCCGGCAGTCCGTCAGGATAGTATTCCATAACCCTTTTCATCCAGACATCAACCGGGAAAGCATCATAAAATCCGAAGCCGAAAAGCAGTGCACAGTTTGCCACCTTGATGCCGACACCGTAGATGTTCAGCAGCTCTTTTCTTGCCTCGTCAAGAGTAAGAGTTTTTATTTTTTCTAAATCAATTTTACCGCCTGCAACATCCTTTGATAATTTTTCCAGATATTTTGCACGGTAACCCATTCCCAATTCTTCAAAATCCGCAACAGTAAGACTGCTGAGCTTTTCCGCTGAAGGGAATGAATAAAAGCCGCTTTTTACCTCATCTCCGTATGCTTTGCAGAGTCGGCTGATAATGCCTTTTATTCTTTTTATATTGTTCTGCTGGCTGATAACAAATGAGCAAAGTGCCTCCCAGCTGTCCTGATTCAGAATCCGTATTCCGTAATATTCATCAACAGTGGGCGCTAAAAGGCTGTCTTGCTTGAGTGTATCACATATTTTAACATAGTCTTTATTGAAGTCAAAATAATCAAGCCATATGTTTTCAAAATTCTCTTTTGTAGTATTTCTAAGAAGAACGGTATCGTCGGTTTTGCTGATATTCAGAAATACGCCTTTTACAACGCCGCTCCAACTGCCGTCCTCCTGTTTTTTCCATCTGAATGCCTGACCGCAGTCAAGCGTAAGCTCCAGGTTAAGACATCTGATATTTTCAAGCACAATATCGTTGCCAATATATTTCACTTCCATATGATAAAAACTCCTCTTATTCGGATACAAAGAGTATAACATTTTTTTGTCAAGAGGGAAAGTGAAAAAAGGCAATTTGTACAAAAAAGTATGTCAATTTGGTTACATTTAAAAATGTTAAAAACTATGTGTAAATTTATGAAAACTTAAAAAAATGAATGTTAAAATGAGTTTTCAACAGAAAAAATCAACCATATTAAGGGAAAATATATAAAGTTTTTAACATTTTCCACATAGTTTTCCACAATGCAGAAAAATCTTTAACAATATACTTTTGGTTATAATAATTCTCTGTCAAGCAAAATATTTTGAAATAATTCACAAATTTCGACAAAAAGATTTTAGTATATTTGCCATATAAAAATCCTACACTAATTGTATAAAAAAGAAAGGATAAAATCTTAAAATGATTAAGGGCGTTAATAAACAGATTTTGGAAGTTACAAACACAGAAAATCCATATTTTGAAAAAATAATTTTTTTTGTTAAACCTGAATATAAAAACGAGGACAGGAAAAAGCTTCAGAAAGAGGCGGAGGCACTGGCAACGATTACCCAGAAGCCCCCTCGTGTCAGGGTAAGCAAGAAAAGAGTTTTCAGAATCGTTCTTAACTCTGTTCTGTTTACGCTGGCAGGTTTTGCACTTTCGTTTTTAATAAATACATTTATGTAAAGGGGACAATGGTATGACAGTATATAAAGCAGTCAGAAATTTTATAGCGGTTATGGTGGCACTGGCAGTTATTGTCTGTGCATCTATTGTAGGAGGCATTGGCTACATTGCCGTATCTGAAAGAACACAGACATCTTATGCTGTATCAAAGCTTGGATCAACAGGTAATGAGGTTAAATCCATTCAGAGAAAGCTATCATCTCTCGGATACTATAAAGGCTCCGTTGACGGTATATACGGACAGGCAACAAAGTCAGCAGTAACCTCATTTCAGCGTAACTGCGGTATCACGGCAGACGGCATTTGCGGTAAACAGACCTTGCTTTATCTTGGTTTAGGCGGCAGTGATTCTTCAAACAGTACAAGCTATTCAAATTCTGACGTTGAGCTTCTGGCAAAGGTCATCAGTGCTGAGGCGAGAGGAGAAAGCTATGAGGGTCAGGTAGCAGTCGGTGCAGTCATTCTCAACAGAGTAAAGCATCCATCCTTCCCGGATTCCATCAGCGGTGTTGTTTATCAGAATGGGGCATTCTCCTGCGTTAATGATTCCAACTGGTATCAGCCGGTTGCGGAGTCTGCAAAGCGTGCAGCACGCGATGCACTGAATGGATGGGATCCGTCAGGCGGTGCAATTTACTATTTTAATGCAAAGAAAACAAATGATTCCTTTATGCATTCAAGACCTGTGGTAAAGGTTATCGGAGATCATAAGTTCTGCAAGTAATATATTATGTTGAAAATAAAAAGGACTGACTCATTGTGATTTTTGAGTCAGTCTTTTTTTATACTATTATATTATGCATTAAAACAGGAACAGGTAGCATATAGCACCGTAAACACTTGTGAACATAACAAGAAGCTTTGCCACAGTATTTGGTTTACCTTTTGCCACTGCAATAATCACGCCGATTGCTGCCGGTATAAGTCCAAGCCATGATAAGATAATCTGTGTTACAAAATTAGACGGCAGAGAGGTTGCATTTATAGCGGTAACGAGTACACTCAGTGCGATTGCCAGTGAAAAGAAAATTTTATGCACAGTATCATTCTTTTTCGGAATGAACATAAAAATACTTGTGATTATAAATGAAAAAAGAATGACAAGCTCTAAAATCAATAATGCACCTAAATTCATAATGATCCTCCGGAATCAATAATCTTTTTATTTATTATATCATAAAGTGTATAATGAAACAAGTAAAAGCTTTTGTAACTGTTATTACCAAACTTTTATATGAAACGCAAATAATATTGTTAATTTATTAACAATAATTTGTTATTTTCTACAAAGTTCACAAACAATCATTGACAAAATGTTAAACAATATTATAATGTAATAAGCACTTAAATTTAGAATGCAAATATTTTATATTAAATAGGAGAAAAATTATGGCAAGAGTTTATAACTTCAGTGCAGGTCCTTCAACTTTACCTGAAAAGGTACTTGAGCAGGCTGCAGCAGAAATGATGGATTATCAGGGCAGCGGCCAGTCCGTAATGGAAATGAGCCACCGCTCAAAGGTTTTCGACAAGATTATCAAGGATGCAGAGGCTCTTATGAGAGAGCTTTATAACATTCCCGATAACTATAAGGTTCTGTTTTTACAGGGCGGTGCATCAGCACAGTTTTCAGCAATTCCGCTCAACTTTATGAACGGAACAGGAAAGGCAGACTATATCATCACAGGTCAGTGGGCTAAGAAGGCTTTTCAAGAGGCTCAGAAGTATGGTGATGTTGTTGCAGCTGCTTCATCTGCTGATAAGACCTTCAGCTATATTCCAAAGACTAAGGCTGAGGATTTCCGCGAAGATGCTGACTATGTTTATATTTGTATGAACAATACAATTTACGGTACAGTTTACAAGGAGCTTCCTCCTGTAGGCAACAAGGTTCTTATTGCAGATGTATCATCATGCGCACTTTCAGAGCCGCTTGACATCAGCAAATTCGGTGTTGTTTATTTCGGTGCTCAGAAGAATGTTGCTCCTGCAGGTCTTGTTGTTGCAATCATTCGTGAGGATTTACTTGGTAAGGCAAGAGATATCACACCTGTTATGATGAACTATCAGGTTCAGGCAGATGCGGATTCACTTTACAATACACCTCCTTGCTGGACAATTTATATCTGCAAGCTTGTTCTCGAGTGGATTAAGAATGATATCGGCGGTCTTGAGAAGATGAAGGAAAGAAATGAAAAGAAGGCTGCTGTTCTTTATAACTTCCTTGACAATTCAGAAATGTTTAAGGGTACAGTTGTTCCTGAGGACCGTTCACTTATGAACGTACCATTTATCATCGGTGATGATGAGCTTGAGAAGAAGTTCATCGCAGAGGCTACTGAGGCAGGCTTTGTTAACCTTAAGGGTCACAGATCCGTTGGCGGTATGAGAGCTTCTATCTACAACGCTATGCCAATCGAGGGCGTTGAAAAGCTTGTAGAATTCATGGCTGAGTTTGAAAAAAACAACAAATAATCTATGATGCTTTTGCATTATTGCAGGGGCAAGTTTCCACGCTTGCCCGCAATTTTATAAAATCTATCAGGAGGGTACAGAGACCCTCCCCTACGAAAATGGAGAAATACTATGTTTAATATTAAAACGCTTAATAAGATTTCAGATGTAGGCTTGTCAAAGTTTGATGCTGACAAGTATACCTGCGCAAATGAAATGGATAATCCTGATGCAATTATGGTAAGAAGTGCATCCATGCACGATATGGAAATGCCTGAGTCTCTCCTTGCAATCGCAAGAGCAGGTGCAGGTGTAAATAATATTCCTGTGGCTGATTGTGCACAGAAGGGTATTGTTGTATTCAATACTCCCGGTGCAAATGCAAATGCAGTTAAGGAGCTTGTTATCTGCGGACTTCTTCTTTCAAGCCGTAAGGTAACAAAGGCGATTGACTGGTGCAAGACAATCAAAGATGAGGGTGACAATGTAGGCAAGGTCGTTGAAAAGGGCAAGAGTGCTTTTGCAGGTCCTGAGATCAAGGGCAAAACGCTTGGCGTTATCGGTCTCGGTGCAATCGGTCGTCTTGTTGCAGAGGCTGCAGTTGATCTTGGTATGAACGTTATCGGCTATGATCCATTCCTTCCTAAGGATGCTCAGCTTAAGGCAGGTATCACTGTTAATAATAATCTTGATGAGATTTTCCCTGTTGCCGATTATCTTACACTGCATGTTCCGCTTACTCCTGAAACAAAGGGTATCATTTGTGCAGACACAATTGCAACAATGAAGGATACAGTAAGAATTATGAACTTTGCTCGTGGTGATCTTGCTGTTTCAGCTGATATTGTTACAGCACTTGAAGACGGAAAAATGGCTGCTTATGTAACTGATTTCCCATCTGCAGAGCTTATCGGTGTTGACGGTGTTATTGCTATTCCTCATCTTGGTGCTTCAACACCTGAGAGTGAGGAGAACTGTGCATCAATGGGTGCTCTTGAGCTTATTGATTTCCTTGAAAACGGTAATATCAAGAATTCTGTAAATATGCCGGCTGTTTCCGTTGCTAAGACAGGTGTTGCAAGAATTACTGTTATTCATAAAAATCAGCCGAATATGATTGCGACAATTACAGATACAATCAGCAAAGACGGCATTAACATTTCTGCTTTCGAGGATAAGAATCGCGGTGAGTGGGCTTACTCAATCATTGATACAGACAGCGACCCTGCACAGAAGGTTGTTGACGATATCACTGCAATTGACGGCGTAATCAAGGTAAGAGTTATCAGATAAGACAATATAAATTTTCAAGGTCATACTGCTTTTGCAGTGTGGCCTTTTTTATTTGCTATTATCATCGCACAAATTGTCAGGAAAAACAGATTGTTCTGTGTTATGATAATACGGAGGTGAGTTCTTTGAAGGATTTTTGTATGGATGAATGGTTAAAGGAATACGTCCGAAGCGTAAAAGATTGCTTTAACAACAGAATAGAATTCATCGGTATTCAGGGCAGCTTTGCAAGAGGTGAGGCGACACAAAGTAGTGATATTGACGTTGTACTCTTGCTGGATACTTTTTCCTATGAAGATTTAAAAAGGTATGAAAATGCAATAAAGGATATGGAATACAGAGAAAAGGTGTGCGGCTTTATATCCGGAATCCGTGAAATGGAGAACTGGAACAGAGCGGATTTGTTCACCTTTTATTATGATACAAACCCCCTTTACGGTAGTATGGATTGGCTTGGCGAACGGATTGAAAAGTCGGATATTTTAAACGCAGTGAATAGGGATGTATGTGATATTTATCACTTGTGTGTTCATAACGGAATTCACGAAAAAAGCGGTGAAATACTGAAAGCACTGCTTAAAAAAGCCGTATTTGTTTTTAGGGCAAAGTATTTTTACAAAACAGGTGTTTATATTCAGTCAAAATCAGATATGCTGAAAGCTCTTGACGGAGATGACAGGGAAATATTAATACTTTCTATGAAACCTATACAGGAAATTGATTTTGATGAGGGAACACAGAGCCTTATGGAATGGGCAGGGAATCTGATAAAGCAGGAGAATTTTTAATCCAAATTTTAACAAATTTGTTGCATTTTGCGATTTGCTGTGTTATGCTGGTTTCATTGGTTAATCAATAAATCTATTCAGGAGGTGAACATAATGACAACTTATTCTTACGATTATATGCCCAAAAAGTGGTTTGAACAGAGATATCATTCTAATATTTTCTGCAGGTATGCTGATTATGTTCACAATCATAATCAGTAATTGTGTGTTATTTTTTGCACCGCCGGCAGCTTTGTCGGCGGTGTTTTTATTTTTATGTGAATGAGGTGAAAAAATGAGATGGATAAAAATTGATGAGGAACAGATGAATGTTCCTGTGTTCAGGAATGTGTGGTATGCCGTTAAGCTCGTGTGGAGAGCAGATAAAAAGCTGCTGCTCGGCTACCTGCTTCAGCAGACCTGCAAGGATGTTTTTGCATTGTTTATACAGAATATTCTGTTTTTAAAGGTACTGCTGGAGGTTATCAGCGGTAATAATGATTTTACCGTTTATGTAAAATATCTTGTTCTGTTCTTTATCATATCAGCTGTGGTTAAGCTCCTTCACTGGAAGGGTGAAAAAATGAACCAGTTTGCCACAAAAAATGTTTTGAAGGTGCTCAATAATATGGTGTTTGAAAAGGCAAATTCTCTTGATGTTGCCTGCTATGAGGACCCTGTTTTTTACGATAAATACCAAAGAGCAACATTAGTTCTTACCAACAGCTTTTTCGATTTGATATGCTACTCGGTTTCGTCCATTTTCGGTGGACTTATTTCTTTTGTTTGTGTTATCACGACGGTATCGGTTGTCAATCCGATTTATATATTGTTTCTTCTGCCTGTGCTTTTGGTGTTTGCCATTGAGATGTCAAAAAGCCGTCAGGTGTACAAAAGAGATTTGAAGATGACAACAAATAACAGAATCAAGGCATATATTCAGCGTACTGTTTTTCTTCGTGATTTTTCAAAGGATATGCGTACGTCGAATATTTTTGCAGTTCTGATGAATCGCTTTGAGGCGGCAATCAAGGCGAATATAAAAATATTGAGGGAATACGGTGTTATCCTTTTTGTGTACAGTATGGTAAGCTCGCTGTTCAGTGATTTTATTCCGATTATCGGCACATATGCCTATGCCGGATATGAGTTCGTTGTAAAAAATACTATGACTGTTTCAGGCTTCAGTGTTGTACTGTCAGCAATTACATCTGTCCGCACGGCAACGATGGACATTGCTGAAAGCTTTGACGATATGACGCAGATGGCTTTGTATTTTCAGAATCTGAAGGAATTTTTTGAATATGAGCCAAAGATAGTATCAGGTGATAAAAAGGCAGGGGAATTTGAAAGCATAGAATTTAAAAATGTGTCCTTCAAATATCCGAGTGCAAGCAGCTATTCTTTGAAGAATGTATCCTTTAAAATCAGCAAGGGTGAAACGGTTGCCGTTGTCGGTGTGAACGGTGCAGGTAAGTCTACTCTTGTTAAGCTGCTTTTACGTTTTTATGATGCCACTGAGGGTGAGGTTCTTTATAATGGTGTAAATGTTAAGGAATATAATCTGGACTCCCTTCGCAATGCCTTTGCCACAGTCTTTCAGGATTATAAGAATTTTGCCATATCCATTTTTGAAAATGTAATGTGCCGTGCGTGCAGTGACGAGGATAAGAAAATTGCGCAAAAAGCCCTTGAGCAAAGCGGAGTATGGGATAAAATCAGCACCTTTGCTGACGGCGGCGATACGGTGCTTACACGCGAATTTGATGAAAACGGAGCAGGTCTCTCCGGCGGAGAAAATCAAAAGGTTTCCACAGCAAGATTATTTGCTAAGGATTTTGATGTGGCAATTCTTGACGAGCCGAGCTCTGCTCTTGACCCCATTGCTGAATACAAAATGTATGAAAATCTTATAAAAATTACTGAAAATAAGACTGTAATTTACATATCCCACAGGCTGTCAAGTGCTGTCCTGAGTGACAGAATTATTGTGCTTGGCGGAGGTACGATTTTAGAAACAGGTACGCACAATGAGCTTATGGCAAAGGGCGGTGCGTATGCGGATATGTTTACATTGCAGGCTTCAAGCTATAACGGAGAGGAGGGTGATGATAATGTTTAAAAGGAAAAAATCCGACGGCGGACACTCTATGCTTGTGAATATGCTGTTTTTCATAAAGCTGCTGTTCAGTGTATCTCCTTTATTGGTTATCGGTGAATTTATATGGGGAATTCTCCTTATTCTGCCTGAACGGCTGATCAGTGTTCTGGGTGTTAAGTATGTAATTGATGTTGTGACCTCAGGCGAAAGGCTTTACAGAATTTTCTGGGCGGTAGGCGTTATCGCAGGGGTTATCGTATTAAGCTATACGATTTCATGGCTGTTTCGTGAATTCTTTTGGAATACCGAGAGGGAAAAGGTCTATTACAGATTAAACAAAAAGCTTTATGAAAAGGCGAAGAGCCTTGACCTCGAGTCCTATGATAACCCTGAATTCTACAACAATTTTATTTTAACGATTGAATCCTCAAGCGATAACATTCAGAACCTTTTAGGACTGGTGCGAAATTATGTGGGCAACGTGGTTTCACTTATAACAATATCCTCTGTTCTTCTTACCATTGATCCCTTTTGCCTGATGATTATTTTAGCGGTTATCGTTATATTTTTGCCGCTGAGCAGGTATATCGGTGACTTGCAGATGAACAGGCGAATTGATAACACCAAATTTCACCGCCGTGCCGATTACTTCCAGCGTATTTTCTATCTGCAGGATTATGCAAAAGAGGTGCGTATGAACAATATCAAGCCGATTCTGATGGAACGGTACAACGATTCAGCCGATGATATTATCGCCAATCAGAAAAAATACTGGGGCAAAATCACAAGGCTTTACTGCTTTCAGGAAATCGGTGTGCAGGTGTTGGGCTTTATGTTCGTTTTGCCGCTCTATCTCGGATATCTTGTTATGGTGAAAAAGAGCATCAGTGCAGGTGATTTTGTGGCGACCTTCAACGGCGCGTATTCCATTGCAATGAGCATAAATTTCCTCACTGTCTGGGCACTGGCAAGATTTGAGGAAAGAGCCAAAATGATTGAAAAGTACAGGGAATTCCTGAAGGCTGATTTCAAAATCAAGGACGGAGAAAGAATTGCAGCAGCAGGTGAGCCGAAGGAAATCCGTTTAACGAATCTTTCCTTTACCTATCCGGGCAATGATAAGCCGACTCTGAACAATATTAATCTCACAATAAAGCCGTATGAAAAGATTGCTCTTGTAGGCTATAACGGAGCAGGCAAAACGACGCTTACCAATCTGCTTTTAAGACTTTATGATGTTACGGACGGTAACATACTGATTGATGATGAGGACATTAGAGCTTGCACAGTTCAGTCACACCGTGACAGATTTGCAGCGGTATTTCAGGATTTTCAGATTTTTTCCTGCTCGATAGGTGAGAATGTGGCTCTTGATGTTCATCCGGATGTCAGAAGAGCAAGGGAGGCTCTGAGACACAGTGGATTTTCAAAGAAGCTCCCGGATGGTATGGATACTGAGCTGCTCAGAGAGTTTAACGACAACGGTATTATGATGTCAGGCGGTGAGGCACAGAAGGTTGCGATTGCAAGGGCGTTCTATAAGAACTGTCCGTATATTATCCTTGATGAGCCTTCGGCTAATCTTGACCCTGTTGCAGAGTATAATCTCAACCAGGCAATGCTTGAGGCGGCAAAGGATAAGACGGTTATCTTTATATCCCACAGGCTTTCAACTACGGTCAATGCGGATAAAATTTATGTTATGGACAACGGAAAAATTATTGAAAGCGGCTCACATGCAGAGCTTATGTCAAAAAATACCACATACGCCTATATGTTCAATCTGCAGGCAGAAAAATATAAAACCGTTTGATTTTAGCCAAACAAGAGCCGAACAAAACGAGGTTCAACTCTTGTTTGGCTAAAATGAAAGCCCTTGCAATTCAGCCCTGCCTGTGCTATATTTTTTATAGCTTAAAAATATAGAGGTAATAACGTGAAAAAGCTTTTATCTGTTTTATTATCCTTTGTTATGGTTATAACCTGCTTTGGATTCGGAAGTTTAACTGCGTCTGCTGATACACTCAACAGAAATTATTTTAAATATGCAAAAACGATTACAGCTTCAGCACCGTTGGAAATGACACTTGATTCAGAAGCTGCAGAAGAAATTGATAGAATGGCACTGCTGAAATTTGTTGCACCTGAAACAAAGTATTATGAATTTGTCAGTGATACAATTCCTGAAAAGGGATATGTAATGAGTATGGTGATTGCCAATGACAGCAAGGAGAATTGCTACAGCGGTACAGGTGCAGGCGGTGTAATGAACGGCAAAAAGCATAATGATTTCATTGTTGCGGCAAAGCTTACAAAGGGTCATACCTATTATATTTTGTTTGAGGGTAAGGGATGCGGACAGTATACGGCAAATGTGCATATCCGCAGCCACACACACAAGTTTGATTCAGCATATAGTTACTCTGCTTATATCGACGAAGAGTATGGTTATTTATCGGACGGTGGAAAATGGCTTCCTTGTATTTACTGCAGTGTTGAAAGAACAGAGGAAAGCTATTATGCACCAAAGACAATGGCTCTTTCCACATACTCCTGCTATTACAGAGGAACAGAGAGAGTGCCTAAGGTGACAATCAAGGACAGAAAGGGAAATGTTATCCCTGTCTCTAATTATAAAATCACCTGCAGAAATAATGTAAAACCCGGCAAGGCAACGGTAAAGGTAACCTTTAATGGCAAAAAGTATAAGGGCGAAATGACGAAAACCTTTATAATCAAGCCGAATTCAATGGGTACACCAAAGGTCTCCTCCCCTAAATCAAAACAGCTTAAGGTGAACTGGATAAGGAACGGCAATGTCAGCGGATATTATGTGCAGTACAGTACCTCACCTAAATTTCCTAATGGCTCCTCCACAAAGGGTGTGTTTATCGGAAAGAATACGGTTGGCACAACTACCATTTCAAAGCTGAATCCGGGCAAAAAATATTATGTCAGGATGCGTGCCTTTAAAACAGTGGACGGTAAAAATTATCACGGCAGCTGGAGCAAGACCTCTTCAGTCACTGTAAGAAAGTAATAAGACAAAAAGTAAACCGCGAACAATTTGTTCGCGGTTTTGTTGTATTGTTATAAAAATGTTATTGACATTCCGTAGGGGACGATTCCATATCGCCCCGCAATATTAATATCATAGAGGCGGATATGGAATCCGCCTCTACGGTGTCTAATATATGTTTCTTGTTTTTGAAGGTCCATATTTCTATCTTTTGGGATATTCTAAATTTTCGGACAAGCCAAGTATATAATCAGCGGATATATTCAGATGTTTACAAAATTCTGTTAAATAATGTATGGATATCACTCTTAAACCACGTTCATATTCACTATATTGCTGTTGCTTTATATTTAGCATTTTTGCCACGTCTTCTTGTTTTAAATCCTTATCCTCTCTCGTTGCTCTCATTCTTTCAAAATATGTCATAGATAATCACCTCAAAATCAATATATCATACAAAACAAATTTTGTATTGACATACAAAGGATGTTTTGTTAAAATGTTGATATAAAAGACAAAAATTAAATTTGAGATGATAATATGAGAAAATTCCAAGTGCCGACAATCCCACCGACAACGAGTAAGAGCATACGGTTTCCTAATGATATAATTGATGCGGTTGAAAAAGCAATTACAGGCAAAAACTGTACTTTCACTGCTTTTGTTGTGGAGGCGGTCCGCATTGCCCTTGAGGATATAGATAACAAATAACGCAAAGGACAAATCAGTCCTTTGCGTTATTCATTGTTACAGAAATACTGTTTTTATGATTCCGTTTCCGCTATATTATGGAAAAGCCAGCCTCAGCGTTGGCTGAGGCCGGTTGGTTGCAGTGTGCTTATTTCTTTGTTACGGATTGAGTGATGCCCTCTGCAAGACCTGCAATTCCCTGAATTTCCGAAGGGATGATAATCTTTGTTGCCTGGCCGTCAGCAGCCTTTGCGAATGCCTCAAGTGCCTTAAGCTTAACAACAGCGTCGTTTGCATTTGCATCGTTTAAGAGCTTAATTGCATCAGCAGTAGCGGTCTGTACCTTGAGGATAGCTTCAGCCTCACCCTCAGCCTCACGAACCTTAGCCTCTTTAACAGCCTCAGCGTGAAGGATTGCGGACTGCTTTTCTGCCTCAGCCTCAAGAATCTTTGATTCCTTGTGACCCTCAGCAACAAGGATTCTTGACTGCTTTTCACCCTCAGCTCTGAGGATTGCTTCACGGCGCTCACGTTCAGCCTTCATCTGCTTTTCCATTGCGTCCTGAATCTCTCTCGGAGGGATAATGTTTTTAAGCTCAACACGGTTTACCTTAATACCCCATGGGTCAGTTGCCTCGTCAAGAATAACTCTGATTTTAGCATTGATTGTATCACGTGAGGTAAGAGTTGAGTCAAGCTCAAGCTCACCGATGATGTTACGCAGTGTTGTTGCTGAAAGATTTTCGATTGCTGAAATCGGACTTTCAACACCATAGGTGTAAAGCTTAGGGTCGGTGATCTGATAGAATACAACGGTATCAATCTGCATGGTTACGTTATCCTTTGTGATAACCGGCTGCGGCTTGAAGTCAACAACCTGCTCCTTGAGGGAAACGATTTTTGCAATTCTGTCAAGGAAAGGTATTTTAACGTGAATACCTGTTTCCCATGTTGCATAGTAGGTACCGAGTCTTTCAATAACATAAGCCTTTGACTGCGGTACAACTCTGATGTTTGTTAAAATGAGTGCAACAATTGCGATAATTACAAGTGCTGCAATAATAATGGGTACCATAGATGTCATAATTTTTCTCCTTAATTCTTATGATTTGTTTTTGACAATCAGCTTTACGCCGTCAATTTTCTCAATGATAACTTCACAGCCTGAGGGAATAATGCTGTTGTCGGTTGCTCTTGCAGTCCAGATTTTTCCGTCAGCCTTTACCTGACCTGTAGCCCTGATATTATCAATATCCTCAGCCACGATTCCGACCTGACCGATAACTCTGTCTGCATTAGTATGTTCTTTTTTCGGATTAATATATTTTTTTACAAGTGGTCTTGTGATAACAAGAGCCAAAATCGAAACAGCTATAAAAACAATAATCTGAATGATGAGATTTGCTGAGCAGAATGCTGCTATCAGTGCTGCGATTGCTCCTATCAAAAACCATATTGAAACGAGCTGTGCAGTAACTGCCTCAGCAATACCGAACAGAATAATTGCCGCTGCCCAAAAAATATACATTGTTGTTTCTGTAATTTCAACCATTGAAATCACCTCCGCTCTTTTCCATATACATTATATAATGCTGTCAATACACAATTGCTTGCTTTGTATATTGTGCCCTTATTATACCATATATTGTGCCAAAATTCAATATTTCGAGCATATAAGCTAATGGATTTTACAATTTGTTCATAATCGACACAAGAGCTAGTATCTTGACATTTTTGATGTTATTCCTGTGGTATAGTTATTTTGGAAATATTTTTGAAGATTGATAAAAAATTAACAAAATAATTATACTTTCGCTTTTAAATATTATGTCGTTATCATCATATTTAATTACAAAAAAATAAAGCCAAGAACTTTTTGTTCGTGGCTTTTATAATAAATAAAAATTTTTTAATAGTTTTCTGCTTTTAATTTAAAATAAGCCTTTGGCTTTTTGCAGACAGGGCATTGATTCGGTGCACCTTTTCCGATAACGATGTTGCCGCAATTTGAGCATATCCAGATTTTATCCTCATCTTTGCTGAAAACAAGACCGTTTTCAACATTTTCAAGCAGTTTTCTGAAACGCTGTTCGTGCTCCTTTTCAATTTTAGCAACGGATTCAAAAAGAAATGCGATGTGGTCAAAGCCTTCTTTCTTTGCCTCCTTAGCAAAGGTAGAGTACATATCCGTCCATTCGTAGTTCTCACCGTCTGCTGCGTCTTTTAAATTCGTTGCAGTGTCAGGCAGCTCTTCAGAGCCATTGAGAAGTTTAAACCATATCTCTGCGTGCTCGCGTTCGTTTTCAGCGGTTTCTCTGAAAATCTCGGCAATCTGTACAAATCCGTCCTTTTCCGCCTTTGAAGCATAGTAGGTGTATTTGTTTCTTGCCTGACTTTCTCCGGCAAAGGCTGCCATTAAATTTGCCTGCGTTTTTGTTGCTTGTAAATCCTTCAAAAAAAGACCTCTCCTTTTAGCTGATCTCAGCTTTATAATCCAAGTCTTTTTATTTTTGACAGAATTTCAACAAATATACACCACAGTATCTGAAAAATTACAATATTGACTGCACCGAGCTGACTTATACCGCTTACAACAGCAAGCAGTGTTACCACGCCAAAGCCGAGTGCACTGCCAAAGGATATGAGTACACTGAGCATTTTTCGTGTTTCTTCAAGGTTTTCCGCACCGCTCATTGCGGATACAAAGCCGAGCGCACTGCCGTTATGTACTACATAGGCAGGGGATTTCTCAGCACACATATTGGAATACTTTTCGAATGCTCTGCCGTTTGAAGAATTCATAACGCGTACAAAGCCATCAGGTAAGGAGAAGAGCTCGGCAATGCTTTCATCGTTAATAAATGGATCTGAGCTTTTTACAAGGATGGTCATTCCGCTTTTTTCAAGCTTCCTCAGTGCCCGTTTAAGTGCAGGGTCAGCGTTATACGATACGACGAACATTGCCATAACCTTGCCTGTTACTGCAAGGTAAAGGATTTTTCTGCCCTTGCGTGTGTACTTGGCTTCAAATTCCTCTTTAGGCACCTGTACACCGTGATGAATCAGAAGCTCTCTTGTGCCGACCAGTATCTTTTTTCTGTATATCCACGCGGAGGTTCCGAGTCTGTCCTCATACACAACGCCGTCGACATCAGGCAGAATCGTTTGTTTTCCGATCACAACATCATCAAACACGTAGGAAAGGGGACTTTTTGTTTTCATAATAACGGCTGCCGTTTTTAAAATAACGTCGTCAGCCTTTGCACCGTTAAAGGTTTTGATGCCGTGAATTTCACAGCTGTTCGGACCGAAAAGGTCCTGTGCTTCAATTACAATAGCATTCGCGTTGTCAACAACCTTTGCTCCCTCAAAGCCGTTAATCATGGCACCGCTTTTTTTCAGTGCCTTAGACACACCGAGCAGGGCACTGTTGGTGTTAAACAGTGAAATGCAGGGAACGGATATACACATTCCGCAAACGGCAATGTTCAGTCCGATATGCCAGTTATGATTGATGATAGAAAATACGGCAAATAAAACCAGATTCAGTCCAAGCATAATCAGACCGGTTACCTTTGCAATACCGTCGGCAGGCTCGTCGCAGCAGCCGATGTCGAGAAATTTGGTAGGAAAATCCGTTTTGATACTTGTTTTGAGGCTTGCTTCACCTGTAAGCAGTCCCCTGCTTATGATGGTAGCGTCAACCGTATTCAGTATATCCTCAACGGTATGCGTTGAATCAAGACCTGTCAGAAATTCAAAATTTTCAATGATTCTTGCAAGCAGGAAATATTTACCGACACTGCTCATCAGCAGTGCAAAGCTTACCGCAAGAGGATAAACATTTCCACCGTCAATATAGACATTGCTGTCAAATATCATAAGAACGGTGTGTGCAAGCACAATTAAACTCAGTATTGAAATAGGGAAGTCGCTGTTTATTCCGTTTTTCAGCTTAAAGCCGTGAAGGATGGTTTTGATATTTACTATGATTACAGCCGCAAAGATGGCAGTGATTGTAATGAAATATACGGTGTAGTCAAGCAGAAAGGACGGCATATACGCACTGTCCTTAAAAAAGGTTAAAAGACCGAGCAAAATCGTTAAAACAAGCGTGATTGTAAGACTCAGCGTAACAGATGATTTTGATGCAAACAGCCTTTCAAGGAAAGCCGTTTTTTCCTCGCCGCTTTCATAATCGTTTTTTACAATCTTCTGCCCTGAATTTTCGTCATCAATATCATCCGGACTGAACAGACGGAATTTATTTACCTTTTCGCGTCGGCGTTCCTTAAGCTGCTTTTCAGCCACATCCTCGTCTATCTTTGCTACCTCTTCTGTGATATCCTCAAAGCCTGCAAGAACAATCTGTTCTCCCTCATCACTGCTGTAAGGCTCATCGTGTTTTATGTAATCCAAAGGGGAGAGCTTTGTATGCTCCAGCTCATCTACTGCCACGATAGTCGGAAGTTCCTGTAAATCAGAGGTTTTATCAAACTTTGATTTGCTTTTTATTGTTGCCGGTCTTTCAATAATTTCCGGCGGACGCTTGGAATAAAGCGGCTCCTTTGACTGACTGTTGAAAAAGCTTTTCTTCTTTTTTATATCACCGACATTTTCCACAATACCGGTTTTATCATCAATAGCTACTGGTCTTGTTTTCTGGTCAACTATCCTTGTTTTTTCATTACTGTCATTGCGGACAGCTTCTTTTATCATATCATTGTCAATAACCGCAGTTTTTTGATCATATGATTTTTTTTCAGTTTGTACAGGCTTTGGCTCAATTACAATATTTTTCGGATCAAGCTTCGGCACTTCAATATCCCTTTCGGTAATTTCACGTGCTGTGGAATCAATATCCTTCATTGCCGATTTAGCCGTTTTTATTGTTTTTTTGCGTATTTCCTCTGCTTGTTTGATGATTTCTTCAATTGATAAATTCTCACTCATATTGCATCACTCATAACCCAAGTCTTTGTTTTGTTACTTCGTACATAATGATTCCTGCGGCAACTGAAGCATTGAGCGAATTCACATTACCGCACATCGGCAGGCTCACTGTCACATCACATTTTTCTTTAATAAGTCTGCCTACACCCTTGCCCTCGTTACCTATAACAAGAGCACAGCCGCCTGAAAAATCCGTTTTACACCAGGCTTGTCCGTCCATATCTGCACAGTAAACCCAGATATTTTTCTTTTTCAGATCGTCGATTGTTGAGGCGAGATTGCTTACTCTTGCCACTCTCATATATTCAAGAGCACCGCAGGAGGTTTTCGCCACAATGAAATTAAGTCCCACATTGCGCCTTTTCGGAATAATGATGCCGTGCGCACCGCATGCCTCAGCACTGCGGATGATTGCGCCTAAATTGTGGCTGTCCTCAATTTCATCACAAATTATAATGAATGGCTGTTCGTTTCTGCTTTTTGCATATTCCAGAATTTCATCTATGGAGGAATAACTGTGAGCAGGCACATTGGCAGCCACGCCCTGATGATTGGCATTGCCGCACATAAAATCCAGCTTTTTCCTGTCAACGTTTTTGATTACAATTTTATTTTCTCTGCACATTGCAATAATGCGGTTTATAGAGCCTTCACGCTCACCCTTTGCAATGAGCACATTTTCAATTTCACGTCCGCTTTTTAAAAGCTCAATAACAGCATTTCTGCCGATTATTAAATTATCATTCTTTATTGTTTCGTCCTTAGGCATTTTTATATCTCCATACAATTTATCATTATAATTATAGCATTATATACCGGGATAATCAACTGTAGGAAATATTTGGGGGTATAAATTATAGTTTAGAATTAGGATAAGAAATACCCTAATAATCCTATTAATTGATTGTACCATTCTTTTGAGTCG
>ERZ808051.319-NODE-319-length-58299-cov-7.817251_pt1 | contig 58299 bp, 51 predicted proteins | sample MGYA00380199_ERZ808051 | MGnify/ENA primary metagenome ERZ808051 (study PRJEB31490, sample SAMN06133391) | mouse gut metagenome | isolation source: J11 | host: mice | place: China: Chengdu | collected 2015-05 ... | reverse complement strand
AATATGTTGAGTGTATCGATCGTAGTACCGGTCTATAATGAAGAAGGTAATGTGGCAGGATTGCATCAGGAAATTAAAGCGATGTGTGAAAGTGCAGGCTATGATTATGAAATTATTTTCATAAATGATGGCTCATCTGATGGGACCGATCAGGTTTGTCGTACACTTAAGCCGCTTAAGTATATAGAGTTTCGCAGAAATTTTGGACAGACTGCCGCGATGGATGCAGGAATCAAGGCAGCTACGAAGGAGTTCATTGCGACACTGGATGGCGATGGGCAGAATGACCCGGCGGATATTCCAAAGTTGTTGGATTATTTGATTCAGAAAGGCTATGATGTGGTTTCAGGGTGGCGTAAAAATCGCAAGGATACATTTATGAAGCGGTTTATTTCCAGAGGAGCCAATGCTTTAAGATATCTGCTTGTCCGTGACGGAATTCATGACAGCGGATGTTCACTAAAAGTATATCGCAGAGAATGTTTTAAAGGTGTTAATCTGTATGGAGAACAGCATCGTTTTATTCCGGCAATTCTTGAGATCAAAGGATTTAAGGTGGGGGAGATGATAGTCAATCACCGTGCAAGAACGTCAGGTAAGACAAAATATAATTGGCATAGAACAGTCAAAGGATTTGTGGATATGATTTCTGTTTGGTTCTGGAATAAATATGCTTCCAGACCGTTGCATATACTTGGCGCATTCGGTATTTTGTTTTGTCTGTCAGGTGGGGCGTGCGGCATTTGGTCGGTTGCATTGTTTTTACTGGGCTATAAGATGTCAAACAATATTATTCCTCCGATTTTGACGGTTTTCTTTATGATCATGGGAGTTTTGATGTTTGTTTTTGGATTGATGAGTGAGATTATGATGAAGATATATTTTGGAACGCATGTGGACATGCCCTATAGTATCAAGGAAGTTGTGGAGAATATAGAGGAATAGGATGGCCGAATACACTAACAGAATAAGAGTAATGGCAGGAGTAAAGAGTGGTCTGATTATTCTTGCATTGTATTTTCAGCAGATAATAAGTTTTTCTAATGTTTTTAGTTATATATTTATGATTTTTTTGGCAGGTGTTATGATAAAGAATGCCAATCCGTCAAATAGGTGGATTAATATCACAAGTATAATATTATCTGTATGTTGTACAGCTGGAAATTTAACTGCATGGGACAATTTCAGGAATTATCTGGCAGTATGGTATGGTCAGGATATGGTGTGGCTTTTTAGGCTAGCTTCGTTTGCATATGTGACAGTAGGTGTGAGTGGCTGGTATTTCCTGTGGCAGTGCTCTTTATGGCAAATCATGCATGTTTTGCGGAAAATAAAAGTGGACAAGTTGAGTGATGCGAAAGGAACCCAATGGTACGTCTTCCTTCCGGCAGTGGGTTTAAGTGGTGTTTTGTGCTATTTACCCTATTTTTTATGTTATTTTCCAGGTATTGTTACAGCTGATTCAATATGGCAGTTACGTCAGGCAACCGATCAGGTGCCACGGACAAATCATCATCCGTGGCTTCATACACTGATGATTAAAGCGGCATATCAAATGGGGGGGGGTAATAACGGGGTCGCGATTTATTCAGTATGTTCCATGCTTATGATGGCTTTTACATTTGCCTGTGTTTTATTTATATTGTACCAAAATGGAATACGTATAAGATATTTGGCTGGTCTTTACTTGTTTTTTTATTTGACACCTTTTAACGGTATGTATTCTATTAGTATGTGGAAGGATGTACCGTTTGGACTATGTATGTTGGTTTTTACGGTTTTTGTATGGAGCAAAAAGCGATTAGCTAAGTGGCTGGTGTGGGATAGTGTTATTTTTTGCCTGCTGGGATTTTTGATTTGTACAATGCGAAGCAACGGAAAATTTATATTTATTTTATGCATTCCGTTTATAATTCTATATCTGGACAAGATTAGAAAACAATGTACATTGATGACATTATTTACTTTAGTCTTTGTTGGGTTATTTAACGGGATAGTGCTACCACTTATGCATGTAGAGAATGTGGATTTCGTGGAGGCACTATCTATACCTGTACAGCAAATTGCATATGTTATAGTACAGGAAGGGGATATTTCTGAAAACGATTTAGAACTTTTGAACCGGATAGTGAATGTGGATGATATACCGGACCAATATTGTACATATCTTTCTGACCCTGTTAAGAATCTAATCCGAAAAGGTAATCAGGAATATTTGATTCAACATAAGATGGATTATTTTGTAGCATGGTTAAAAATTGGTATAAAAAATCCTGTATATTATATTAGAGCATGGATTAGTCAGACAGAGGGATACTGGTATCATAAATTGGATTATTACTGGAAGTATCATCAGGGAATAGAACGCGTTGAAGAACTGGGGATAAGCCGTACATGTCTTGTGCCATATTCAGTAAAACAGTTTTTGGAATGGTGGTGTTCCTATTTTGACAGGAGAATTTATACACAATTTTGGAGTTTGGGAATGACTACTTGGATGGTTTTGATTTTATGGGCATATGCTAAAATACATCATAAGTGTAGTTTCCCATATTTTTTGCCACTGTTCAATATTGTGTCTCTACTTATAGCAACTCCAGTCAGTCAGGAATTCCGATATGTGTATGGGGTATTTTTGCTTATGCCAGTGTTAGGAGTGATGACATTGTGTAGAAGAGAAGACACAATGGAAGAGGAAAATAAACTGTATATTATGAGTAAAGTTATAAAATCTGGTGAAGAACTATGAGAATATTAGTATTAAATTATGAGTTTCCGCCGTTAGGAGGTGGAGCGGCGCCTGTATCTAGAGATATTGCCGTTCAGCTTTCAAAAAAGGGCCATAATGTAACGGTAGTTACGATGGGATATCAGGAACTTCCCACATATGAAGAGATGCACGCAGTTAAAATTTATCGGCTTAAATGTATACGTAGAAAGAAGAGCTCCTGTATGCCGTGGGAGCAGTATACATACCTTCTGGCAGTAAGAAGATTCATAAAGGAACATATGAAGACACATACATACGATGTCTGCCATGTGCATTTTGTGATTCCTACGGGGGAGGCAGCGGTATGGATTCATAAGCGGTATGGATTGCCATATGTTATCACAGCACATGGAAGTGATGTGGAAGGATATAATCAGAAAAAATACATGAAAATCATGCACAGGCTGCTGCGTCCTGCCTGGAGAAAAATTGTAGATTGCTCAGAGGGCGTAGTAGCGCCGTCTGCGTATCTGCAGAACCTGATGCAAAGTAGACATGCACGGGGAAAGTATATTTTTATACCTAATGGGTTGGATATAGCCAAATATGTGCAGTTGGCTCAGAGCGGAAATAAAGAAAAAAATATCTTATTGATGTGCAGATTGCAACGATACAAAAATGTGCAGACGATTCTGAGAGCGATGGCACGGGTAGATTTATCAGGATGGACAGTAGATATTCTGGGGGACGGACCCTTTCGGGTGGAATTAGAAAAGTTGTCGTCAGAACTTGGCTTGGGTAGTTATGTAAAGTTTCATGGTTGGATTGATAATGGTAGTGCGAAGCAAATGCGTCACCTGAAGAAAGCCTCAGTTTATATTACAGCCAGTTATTTTGAGAATTGTCCTATGGCGGTTATTGAAACGATTGCGTCAGGATGCTATCCTCTTCTTTCTGATATACCTGCACATAGACAGATAGTGTCAGGAGATGAGTACTATTTTGCAGCTGATGATGTACAGGGTTTGGCGGATAGACTACGGGAGGTCATTAGTAAGTCGGGAGAAATTTCTACAGGCGAGATTGATGTTTCAAAATATGATTGGGAGAATGTTATGAGTCAATATGAAGAGGTACTATTCCAAGTGAGCGGAAAAGGGAATGGAGAAAAACGCTGTTAAAATAGCAAACGCTTAGAATGGTAATATGGTGTGAGCAAGGAGCAGTATGAAAGTTTTATTTGTTATTTCATCTTTAAAAAAAGGTGGAGCGGAGAAAATAGTATCTAATATTACGACACATTTGCCGGAAGAGTGGGAAATTGATATTTTGATTAATGATGATAAAGTCATCGATTATCCTTTTCGGGGAAATATACTATCGTTGGGGATTAAGGGCAGACAAAGAATGAGATCTGTTCTGTTTCAGTTTAAACTGCTTATAAAGCGTATCAAACGGCTGAAATATCTGAAAAAAAAAGGAGGATATCAGGCGTGTATCAGTTTTATGGACAGCGCTAATGTTGCCTGCATTTTAAGTGGGAATAAATATTGTAAGAACATTGTCAATATAGTAAATAATATGTCAGCATCTGAACAAAACGATCTGCTTTATCGTTTTATTGTAAGCCCTTTGATTAGATTGTTATATAATAAAGCAGATAAAATTGTCGCTGTATCTGAAGATGTAAAATCGAATATGATTCAAGAATTTAAGATCAGACCGGATAAAATCGTAGCAATCTATTGCTCTATTGACAGGCAGGATATCAGTAGAAAAGCAAAGCAGAGTATACCAGATGATGAAGAAAGATGGTTTTCGCAAAAGAGAACGGTAATTACTGCCGGGCGTCTTGAAAAGCAAAAAGGGCAATGGCATTTGATTAGGGCATTTAGAAAAGTACTTGAGCACTTTCCGGATGCCAGACTGGTTATATTTGGAGGCGGAACATTAGAAGAATATCTTAAAGAAATGGTCAGAGAGTATAAGATGGAGGGATCTGTTCTTTTTATTGAATTCAGTAATAATTTGGATACGTATATTGCCAGAAGTGCGGTGTTTGCTCTTCCGTCTTTATACGAAGGGATGTCGGTTGCGGTCTTAGAGGCAATGGCTTGCGGGGTTCCGTGTGTTGTGGCAGATGGAGCGACGGGAGCCAGAGAACAGTTGGCGCCATCTTATCAAGGACGGATTGAGGGGTATATGAAAGGTGAGTTTGGAATTATCACCGAAAAAAGTTCAGAAGAGATGCCGGAGTTTTCTGCTTCGTTAAGCAACAGCGAAGAGGCAATGGCGGACGCTGTCATGGAAGTGCTGAGGGATGATGAGGTGAGAAAATATTATGCAAAGCAGGCTCAGGATAGAAGCAAGGTATACGATATAGAACGCATCAGCATGCAATGGACGGAATTGATCAGTGGCAGAGAGGAAGAATAGATGATTAGTATTGTGGTTCCATGCTATAATTGTGAGAAAACACTTGGAAGATGTGTGGACAGTATTCTTAAACAGACTTGTCAATGTTTTGAATTGCTATTGGTAGATGACGGCTCTGTAGATAAAACATATGAAATATGTGAAAAAGCCGTCAGGAGTGATAAAAGAGTCAAAACATTTCACCAAAAGAACAGAGGGTTGATGAATGCCTGGAAAAGGGGAGTGGCGGAAGCAGCGGGTGAGTTCATTATATTCTGTGATTCGGATGACTATATCGATTCGGATTTAGTTGGATCTTTAGAAATAATACTGAATCGTTTCCGGGTGGATCTTATTCTATATGGAGCGAAATCAGAATATGAGGATGGTTCTGTAACATGTCAGGATAACCGACTTGAAGGAGGGTATTATACAAGAGAAGAAATTACACATTCGATACTGCCGTTTTATTTTTCTGATGGAAGAATGGAATCTGGAATGATTTTATCTTCCAGATGTACGAAGTTGTTCAGGCGTGAGCTGTTGATCAAGAATTTCGACTATCTCAGCGACAAAATACATGTAGGAGAGGACGGACTGACAACTTTTGCAGCGATTCTGTCTGCAGACAGCGTGTATTGCATGAAAGAATATTATCCTTATCATTATATGCGGAATGATGATTCCATGATCGGTAAATATGATGCGTTATTATTTCAGAAATTTTTAGATTTGAGAGAACAGATGTACCGGGTTGCGGATGTGTATAATTACGCCGAGACAAGCCAGATTGAGGCCGGATTTTTGTCAAATGTTCTTCTGTGTATGAAAAAGGAAATCTGCCGCAATAAAAAGAGCGGATATAAGGAAGTTAAAAAACAGCTGACAGTTATGAGGGAAAATGCCACCGTGGAGAGCACTATCAGACTATGCAGCATAAAGAAATACGATTGGCCGAGTAAAATATTTGCATGGCTGATCATAAAGAGAAGATATTGCTCTGTGTGTATGATGACTTGGGCCGCAGAATGGACCGGTATGGGAAAGGCTTAGGAAGGAAATCGTGAAATGTTAAGTGATAAAAAGTTTAGTGCAGGCTTCGATAAGCTATATGTCATGGCAAGTGCTCTTTTTGCTGTATTTACAAGTGTACCATTGATATGGGCATGCAGATATGCCGTCCCCTCTGCAGATGATTTTTATGGCGCCAATAATATGAGAAATTTGATGATGGAAGGAAGGACACTCTTATCTGCTGCCTGGGAAGAGACGATATATGTGTATCAAAATACGCAAGGGACGTTTACCGGAAATTTTGTTTACTATTTTTGTTCAGCGTTGATCCAGGCCGGACTATTCCGGACGCGGGTTGCACTGTTTATCATGACTGCACTTTTTCTCGTTGCGTTATATTTTAGTATTCATAGCATTATCTGCTATATTTTGCGTGGGGGGGGGTATAAAATTGTTGTAAATTTGCTATATGGGTGTATTGTATTTGTCATTACGATCGGGCATAATGTGCATGAGATATTTTATTGGATATGTGGCGCTTGTATGTATACTGTTCCATTGATCTTTATGCTGGCAGGACTGGCGTTTGCGGTCAGAGGGGCAGCAAACAAGAGAAAAGCGGATATATTGTCGGCTATGATTCTTTGTGGCTTAGCCACGGGAGGAACATTGCCGGTAGCCGCATTCTGCAATGTAATCCTTCTTGGGATTGGTTTCTGGGAGTATGTTCACCGACGAAATTTCAAGATTCTTCCGGTTTTTCTATGCTCTATGGCAGGTGCGCTTATTAATTCCGCAGCGCCGGGGAATTTCGCAAGACAAGACAGGATCGGCGCCGAGCTGGATATCATTCTGGCGCTTAAAAATTCCGGAGGTGCAGTATTGTCTGGGTTTAGAGATTTGATCAGAAACTCCCCGCTGCTTTTGATCGTAGCTATATGTGTTTTTATTGGAATTAGATGTTTGCGCATTAAGATATATGAAATACTTTATATAGTTGTTTATAGCATAATCGGCTTGCTTCTGATAGATTTCCCGGTGGTATTCGCATATGGAAACATCTATCTGGAACCAAGAGTGCTTTTTGTTCAGAATATGGCCATTGTTGCAGCAACAATGTCTTGCTCAGTGTGTATCGGACAGACATTGGCCTGGTGCTTGCCAAGAGTACAGAACTTACAAGAAATATATGTCTTTGTCGGTGCAGCAGTCTGCTTGCTTACGGTGGTTCTTATGACTGGAGGCGGTTATGGAATAAATGACATTATGCCATTGGCGATTTATAAAAATATAGCCAATGGAAATATGAGGGAATTTGATGAAGAGAATAGAAAAATATTCCAATTGTTGGATGAGGCATCAGGGCAGGATGTGGTAATAGAATATTCCCCATCTGCTATGGGAATCTTACAGCCGATGAAGCTTCAGCAGTCAGCCGATTATTGGACCAATGTCGGTACAGCAAAGTGGTATGGATGCAATTCCATTATTTTGCGACAGTAGCTGTATTAGAACAGATTCAGGATCGATTCCCCATAAAAGAGGTAAGAAATGGAAAGTAAACAACAAATAAGAAATGACAGTACGATTCGGTTATTGGCAGTTGCTGTGCTACAGAAATCTCACGGATATGAGCGCATAATAAAGGGATTTAAACGGTATTACCAAAGTGGTATGAGTAGAAAAATAGAATTTCACATTGTTGGCGATGGAAAGGAACTTGCCAAGTATAAGAAACTGGTGCGACAATATCATTTGGAGAATTATGTGTTGTTTCATGGGAGAAAAGAGGGAAGAGAACTTGACCGTTTATATGATCATGCGGATCTTGCGCTGGGTGCTTTCGGATTATATAAAAGGGGAATTTGTCAATCCAGTCTGCTAAAGATACGGGAATATTTAAGCAAAGGATTGCCAATCGTCTCGGGTTGCAGGGATGATGCCATTGTACAGGGATATAAGTATTATCTGGAGGTTCCAAACAACAGCATGATAATAGATTTAAAGGAACTGGTAGATTTTTACGAAGCTGTTTATGAGGCTGGTATGTGCCGGCGGCAGATACATGAAGAAATCCGTAAATATGCCTGTGAAAATATTGACATATCCATAACGATGATGCCGGTGGTTGCATATATTGCTGGTGGATTGTAAGTGTGAAGAGTAGCCTATAAATCTTACAGAATATTTGATAAAGAGTAGCTTGTAGGAGTACAGCAATGAAGGATAAAAAAAGCGGATACTATATATATTATGAGACAAATCAGAAACTTGTGGGTGTTAATAAAAAGGTAGAAAACCAGATTAAAATGCTGAATCGTTATTTTGATTGTCAGGGTGTTATTATCTCAAAGGAAAAAGCAAATATTGCAAGGTCGATGTCATGGAGAATGCCGCTGGGTTCTTTTGGACGAAACTACGAGCAGGTTTTTGATATAGTTAAGTGCAAACCGGATTTTTTTTATATACGTTTCGTGCCGGTAGACAGGAGGTTTCTTAATTTTATAAAGAGTTTGCGGGAAAGATTTCCGGCATCAAAAATTCTTTTGGAAATTCCGACATATCCGTATAAAGGTGAATTGCTGGCCAGTCTATCAATGCTGCCGTTTTACTTTAAAGATCTATATTATCGAGATAGATTAAAGAACTATGTTGACAGAATTGTTACGCTTACGGAGGATAAGTACATTTTCGGAATACCTACTATACGCATTATGAATGGTATTGTAGTAGAGGATATTAAAATGATCGGTGATCAAAATGTATCGGGGGGGGGGATAAACCTAATTGCGGTAGCATGTTTTCAGGTACACCATGGATATGAACGGCTTATTATGGGAATGAAGCAATATTATGAAGAGAATATAGAAAATAGAAGGCAGGTTTATCTTCACATGGTTGGGGATGGCTCGGAACTTGAAAAATATAAGAAGTTAGTTTATCAACATAAGTTAGAAGAATATGTCATTTTCTATGGACAGCAGGGTGGGGAGAAGTTGGATGAGATTTATGACAGGATGGACGTTGCGTTAGGCAGCTTTGGATTTTATAAGATTGGCTTGGAGAAATCGAGTGTTCTTAAAGTTCGGGAGTATTTATCAAGAGGGCTTCCGATTGTTTCGGCGTGTCAGGAGGATGCCTTTGACGATGGGGTTCATGAGTTTTATCTTCGCATTGAGAACAATGATTCAGTGGTAGATATAGAGCAGATTGTGCATTTCTATACAAGATTGTTTTCAAATGGTGTATCAAGGTTGGAAATGGCAGAAAATATCAGAAGATTTGCAAGGGAAAAAGTGGATATGTCGGTGACAATGAAGCCTGTTATTGAGTATATCCTGGAAGCCGGGAATGATTGAAAATGAGATTCTCAATCTGGAAATTTATATACATGTAGTGATCAGTAGGAACGTTTAGGCTGCGTATCAGTATGTGTAATAAAATTGGTCAATGAGGTAAGCGATGAAAAAATGTATTATGCAGATTGTGGGAAATCGTCCGCAGTTTATCAAACTTGCACCGGTCTCAAAAGAGATAAGGAAACGGGGCTATGAAGAAGTTATCATTCATTCAGGACAACACTTTGATGAAAATATGTCAGATGTTTTTTTTAAGGAATTGAATATTCCGAAACCTGACAGAAATCTGCATATTTTCGGAGGAAGCCATGCTGAGATGACTGCAAAGATGATGATCGCAGTAGAAGATGTGCTATTGGAGTATATGCCGTTGCTGGTCATTGTCTATGGGGATACAAATACTACTCTGGCAGCGGCAGTAGTCGCCAGGAAATTAAACATTCCGATCGTGCATATAGAAGCAGGGCCAAGAACCGGTAATAAAAATAATCCAGAAGAAATAAACAGGGTGATTGTTGATCACATTTCGGAACTGCTTTGTGCACCGGACAGGAGTTCTTATCAGAACCTGCTGGAAGAAGGACTGGCAGACAGAGTTTTTTTCGCAGGGGATGTTATGTATGATGTTTTTGTGCAGACCAGGGAAAGGGTTGATTCGGCGAATGTTTTGGCAAAATATTCGCTGGAGAAAGACCGGTATGTACTTATGACCTGGCACAGGCAGGAGAATACTACGGATATTGTAACGGTGCGGCGTATTGTAGAATTGCTTGAGCAGATAGAAGAAAAAATTGTCTGTCCATTACATCCAAGGACGAAAAAGGTTTTATTACAATTTGAATTATGGGAACGAATTCTTGCAATTCCTGATTTATATATCATTGACCCGGTCGGTTATCTGGATATGGTTGCGCTGACAGCTAATTGTAGAATGATTTTAACAGACTCGGGCGGATTATCCAAAGAATCTTTTTTTGCGGGAGTCAGGTGTCTGTTTATGGTAGATTTGCGTGTATGGCCTGAACTGGAGGATAGCGGTTGGATTTGCCATATGTATGAAGATAACAAACGTAATATAGAGTGTATCAAAGAAATTTTTGCGGGCGAAACGCCCGATAATGTTAGACAAAATTTCTATGGTGATGGAAATGCAGCGGCAATTATTGTCAGTGAGATGGAGAAGAGATTCGGATTGAAAGGATGGCAGGAATGAAATATGCATTGATCGGCTGTGGAAGAATATCCCCCAATCATATAGTGGCAGCACAGAAAAACCAACTGGAAATAGTAGCCTTATGTGACATAGCAGAGCATAATATGCGGGATAAAATAATTAAATTTAAATTACCCGGAACGGTTAAGTGTTACACCGACTATAAAGAGATGTTGAGTAAAGAAAAACCGGAGCTTGTTGCAATTGCGACAGAGAGTGGAAAGCATGCGCAAATAGCGATTGACTGCATAACGCTTGGGCATGCAAACTTGATCATAGAGAAACCTATTGCGCTGTCTTTAGAAGATGTTGACCATATGATCGCAGCAGCGGAACGGGAAGGGGTTAAAGTATGCGCATGTCACCAGAACAGATTTAATAAGTCAATTCAAAAGATCCGTGAGGCCGTAGAAATGGAACGGTTCGGCAGGATGCTTCATGGAACTGCACATATTAGATGGGCCAGGGATTATGAATATTATGCGAGAGCAAAATGGCGTGGTACTTGGGAGCAGGATGGCGGTGCGCTGATGAATCAGTGTATTCATAATATCGATCTATTGCGCTGGATGATGGGAGACGAGATTGAGTGTGTTATGGGGATGACAGACCGCTTGAAACATGATTATATTGAAGCGGAAGACTTGGGGCTTGCATTGATCAAATTTAAAAATGGATCCTATGGGATGATTGAGGGGACCACCAATATATATCCTAAAAACCTAGAAGAGACTTTATACTTATTTGGGGAGAAGGGAACCGTTAAAGCGGGCGGAACTTCAGTAAATGTGATTGAAGAATGGTTATTTTCCGATATGTTAGATGATCCGGAAGAAGTTAAGCGGCAATTTCATGAAAATCCGCCTAATGTGTATGGTTATGGTCATACTCCTCTTTACGCGGATGTCATACAGGCGATAGAAGAAGACAGACAACCTTATGTGGATGCATATGCAGGAAAGCGGGCGTTAGAACTTGTACTTGCAATATATAAGTCTGCTGCTGAGGGGAGTGTAGTTTGTTTGCCGCTTGACAAGTGTGCTACAATAGATTTTAAGGGAAGGTTTTAAGTTAAGATGTCATATTTTGTACATGAGAGCAGCTATGTGGACGATAACGTTACGATTGGAAATAATACAAAGATATGGCATTTTTGCCATATACAGTCTGGGGCAGAGATCGGAGAAGATTGCACCTTGGGGCAAAATGTCAATGTTTCTAATAATGTTACGATTGGAGATCATGTCAAGATTCAAAACAACGTTTCGGTTTATGAAGGTGTTATAATAGAGGACGGCGTTTTCTTGGGGCCCTCATGTGTGTTTACTAATGATTTAACGCCGAGAGCGCGTCATCCAAAAGGCCGAAATAGATATAAAACATCTGTAGTTTGTGAGGGTGCCAGCATAGGAGCAAATGCCACAATTGTCTGCGGGAATAGAATCGGCAGATATGCAATGGTAGCGGCCGGGGCAGTGGTAACCAGGGATGTACCAGAATACGCTCTGGTGGCAGGTATACCAGCAAGAGTAGTTGGTAGAGTGGACGAATACGGTAATATTATTTCTAAAATAAAGGACAAATAAAAAGTGGAATTTAAAGGTTTAAAGGAACAATACCGCAGGAATCAGAAAGCTATTGATAAGGCCATTCAGAAGGTGTTGAATGATACAAATTTTATCAGTGGTAACCAGGTTAATGAGTTAGAAGAGGAGTTAGCCGCTTATGTTGGTGCGAAGCATTGTGTTACTTGCGCAAATGGTACAGATGCGTTACAGTTAGCTTTGATGGTTTGGAATATAGGAGTTGGGGATGCAGTTTTTGTACCAGATTTCACTTTTTTTTCTACGGCAGAGGTGGTTTCCTTGGTTGGGGCTACACCAATATTTGTTGATGTAGAGGAAGAAACGTTTAATATTTCACCGAATTCTTTGAAGCGAGCTATAGAAGTGGTCGAGAAACAAGGGCAATTGCGTGCACGAGCAGTGATTTCGGTGGATTTATTTGGACAACCGGCTAATTATGATAAAATAAGACCTATTGTAGATGAACATAAGCTGCTTCTGCTGGAAGATGCTGCACAAGGATTTGGGGGGAGTATTCGGGGAAAGAGAGCCTGTACGTTTGGGGATATGGCAACGACATCGTTTTTCCCTGTAAAGCCGTTGGGATGTTATGGTGATGGAGGAGCCGTTTTCACGGACAATACTGAATGGGCAGAGCTCTTACGGTCGTACCGTGTACATGGCAAGGGGAATGATAAGTATGATAACGTTAGAATTGGCTTAAATTCTAGGCTTGATACTTTACAAGCTGCGGTATTGCAAGTAAAACTGCATCTTTTTGAAAAATATGAACTGCATGCTGTGAATATTGTCGCAGAAAAGTATGGGAAAGAGTTAAGCAATAGGATAAAAGTACCTGGAATTTTAGAGGGATATTTGTCCAGTTGGGCGCAATATAGTATATTGTGCAAAGATTCTATGCAGAGGGACAATGTACAAAAGGTTTTGAAAAAAAATGATATACCTTCTATGATTTATTATCATAAACCGATGCATGTGCAGAAAGCATTTCGGAATTTGCAAAATACGTGCAATGTTGATTTATGTACTTCGAGTGATATCTGTCAAAGAGTTCTTTCTTTGCCTATACATCCTTATTTGCGAACGAGTGAGATTGAAAAATGCATTAGTGTTATTAATGAGATTGTAGATGTGTAAGTGTATATGTTCTAATGGTATAATGAGGGAGTGCAGTTAATATGAAGGCTATAGCGTTTTATTTGCCGCAATTTCATCAGACACCCGAAAACGATAAGTGGTGGGAAAAGGGTTTTACAGAATGGACAAATGTTAAACGCGCTAGAGCGGTTTATAGAGGTCAAACACAGCCTAAAGTGCCGTTGAATGATAATTATTATAACTTATTAGATAAAAAAACTGTAGAATGGCAGACAAAACTTATGCACAAATATGGAGTGTATGGCTTTTGCTATTTCCATTATTGGTTTACGGGAAAGAAATTACTATATCGTCCGGCCGAAAATTTATTAAAGTGGAAAGAGATTGATCAACCATTTTGTTTTGCGTGGGCAAATGTGACGTGGGCAAGAACATGGACGGCTTATTCTGGGGCTACTACAGACTGGAATTGTGTTGATAGGAAAGCGGCTGGAAGTGGAGTATTATTGGAACAAGAATATGGTACGGAGCAAGACTGGATAGAACATTATGAATATTTAAGAAGTTTTTTTGGGGATTCACGTTATATAAAAGTTGATAATAAACCTGTTTTTCTAATTTATCATGTAGAGTATATTAAATATGCTAAGAAAATGCTTGGAATTTGGAATGAATTAGCACGGCAGGACGGGTTTAATGGTATACATCTTGTTTCTATGAATACAGAGATTAGCGATAATGCATATGTAGAGGCCGTTGTGCGATATGGTCAGTATGGCAAATATGATAGACATTATTTGAGGGAAGCAGGTAGGCTGTTGTGTAAATTTTTCAACATAAAGACAAATAGAGGATGCGTTCTTTCTTATAAAAAGGTATGGGAAAATATGATAAAAGAAGCCCCCGCTGATGGATTAAAAACATATCCCGGAGGTGTGGTAACATATGATGAGACGCCCCGGAAGGGCAAAAATGCTGTCTTTCTTCGTGGAGCGACACCAGAGCTATTTGAACAGTATATAAAAGAACAAATAAAGAAAGCAGAGTTGGTTTATCAAAGTGAATTCATTTTTATTGATGCCTGGAATGAGTGGGGAGAGGGAAATTATCTTGAACCTGATCAAGAACATGGATATGCGTATTTGGAAGCTTTGAGCCGTGCTTTAGATGGAGAGGGTAATGAATGTTTATATTGAGAACATAGAATTCTGGAATCATATTGTTTATACATTTGAGACAATGATCCGGTGTCTGCATTTAAAAGGCATATGCTATAAAAAAGCGAACACTTATTCTGATGATGAGAAAGTTGTATATTATGGCAGACAGATACCCCAGACATTTAAAGGAGTATTTATCAGAGAGGGAAGCTTATGGGGAGAGAATTATTTGACGGAAAAATGTATTCCTATATTACCGTTGAAGAGATTTAATAATATTCCGGTGTTATTTATGGATTCATCATGGGATATTCCATGTATAATTAGAAAAGAGGATTATTATGAAATTAATTTTGACATAGTGCAGAGTTCTTTTTTCATTTTAACTGGTTGTGAGGAAATTATTAACAGAAAAATAGAATTTGATTCTCATAGCAGGTATTATGTAGAAAATCGTATTTTATATAAAGAGTCCTTTTTAGATAGGCCATTAGTGAATATCTATGCATCTTTTTTACGGGAGTGTTTAGTACAACAAAGATTTTTATTAGAAAAAGCGGAAATGTATGAGTCATATGCCTGTATCAGTCATGATGTGGATTATCCATATAAGAGATACAAAATGGAAAAAGTGTTGAGTAAATTATTTCATAAATCAATGGAAAAGAGGATAGACGATGGCTGTAAAATGATTATTCAAACAGAAAAGAAATATGGTATTCATTCGTCATGGTATTTTATGGCGGGAGGTAATAACCCGGGATACGACTTATACTATGAACTGCAGAATGAGGCTGTTCAACGATTGATTCAGAGCATCAGACAAAAAGGGGATGAGGTAAATTGGCATTATAGTTATAATGCTGCGTTTGATCGTATACAGTTTCAGAAAGAATACAATCATTTTGTGGAGAGTGTTGATGTTAAGACGCTATCTGGGAGATGTCATTTTTTGAGATATATGATACCTGAAACTTGGAGAATGTTTTCTGCCATGAAGATGCACTATGATACAACTTTGGCATCGGCTCAGCATGAAGGGTTTATTTATGGGATTTGTACACCTTTCCACTTATTTGATGCAATCAAGGGGGAAAACTTGTCGGTATGGGAAATACCGCTTATCGTGATGGATGGCACTGTATGTACAAAGCAGTATAGGGGCCTTACTCCAGAAGAGGTTATTGATAAAGTCACAAACTTGATAACAGAAGTCAAAAAATATAATGGTGTTTTTTCAATATTATGGCATAATACGAGTTTGAGACGAAGCGGATGGTATGAGTGGGAAGCTGTTTATATGAAATTAATGGAATTATTAAAGGAAAACTTCGTATGTGAGACAGGAGAAAGCGTAATTAGAATATATGAAAAAATATAAGTATATTTTACTGATTTAAAAAATAATTTCAATATAGGAAGAAGGATAATGAAAAATCTTGTAATTTTCCATATGGAGAGTGTAAGTAATATAATTTATAAGCTAAATGAAGAGTGTTTTCCGAATCTTCGTAAATGGAGTCAATATTTTGAATCCTATTCTAATTATTATTCTACAGCGACCTCAACGTTAATGGTTATGGCGGATTTGTTTTTTGGCGATATATCTGTGTTTGATGAATCAGGATATCTGGAGGACATATATACAGTAGAATGTAATAAGAAATCATTGTTTGAATATTTGAATGAATATGGTTATTTTACGAAGGTTCTTTTTTTGGGTTATAGCGGTCATGAAAGAAACAGAAAATTAAATACGGTCATTAATAAAAATGGAACTTTCTGGGATGGTGATAATGTTGCTGATTTTCTATTTGCAATGGATGAATGCAATAAAGAGGAACCGGCGTTCGCAGTTTTTATTGAAGATAATGCCAGTCATATAACATATTGCGGGAAGAGAGTAAGGCAGGGTATATGTGGAGTAGAGCGATACATGGAGAAATATAAGGTTATTGATAAGACAATTGGGACAGTCTTTGAATGGTTGGAAAACAATGAATTATTAAATAATACAGTTGTATTATTGTATGGTGATCATGGGGATGAGTATTGGTTTCATGGATACCATGAAGGATATACTCATGCGATAGAACCCTATACAAGTCTTGTACATTGTCCCTTATTTATTTTTAATGGAGAAAATATTTTAGGGATCGATAAACAGGTTGTTTCCACGACAGATATTTATAGCCTGGTTATCAATGCGTTAGGGATGGATAAAAAAATTGTGGGAAATGGTTATGCAATTTCACGTAATTTATTTGCGCGTCAGGTAAGAAGAGCAGATGTATTTAATAAGGGATACAGTATTACTGATGGAGAGTATACTCTATTACTTACTCAAAAGGGATTGTCTCTTTTCGAAAATAAGCTTGACCCTTATAATATGAATAATATATTGGATTTTTTTGATTTATGTGGGGATAGTTTGAAATATAATCCTAAGTTTGATAAAATGATTTCGTCTCATTATAAAAATTTTATGACGGATTTAGAAAAAGAAGAGATTAAAAAGCGATTTGAGAAGTTGAGAAAAGAATTGCGTAGATATATTGAAGGTAATAAGTGCTTGGAAGGCCGATGGAACCTGAATAAATTGTATAGAGGAAGTAGAGTCCTTGATTTTATGTATTGTAGAAAAATAAGATGTTGGAAAATGATTGTGGGACGTAAGATGAATAAAATGAAATTTAAAAAGAGATAAGGGGTTTACAATGCAAAAAGGAAGATTGATTTGGGTAACAGGGTTATCAGGGGCTGGAAAAACGACTATAAGCACATTATTGTACAAATATTTAAAAGAAAAAGAAAATAATATTGTTTTTATCGATGGTGATGTAATCAGACAAGTTTATCAGAATACAGATTATTCTGAGGAAGGAAGAGAAAAAATATCATATACAAATATGCGGTTATGCAAAATGCTGACTGAGCAGGGAATAGATGTTATTATTGCAGTGATTGGAATGCGTGAAGCATATAGAAAGTGGAACCGGGAAAATATAGATAATTATTATGAAATATATTTAGAAGTTCCTATGGAAATATTGATTGCAAGAGACAGTAAAGGGATTTATAGCAAAGCGCTTCGGAAAGAAATTACGAATGTCTATGGAATTGATATGCCATATGAGGCACCTGAGTGCCCGGATATAAAAGTTATTAATGATGCTTCAAATACACCAGAAGAAGTTTGTCAGCTTATTATTGACACATTAAGATTTTGATTTGAGGAGTTAGGTTAATGAAAGCGTTGATTCTGAATTCAGGATTGGGAAGTCGTATGGGAAACTATACACAAAATATGCCAAAGTGTATGGTTGATATATATAAAGATGAGACCATACTAAGCCGCCAACTTAAAATGTTGGTAGATGTGGGAGTTAAAGAGATTATTATCACAACAGGTGCATTTGCGGAACAGTTGAAGGAGTACAGTAATTCATTAGAGATGCCGGTAAAGTATCATTTTGTACATAACGAAAAATATGTTGAAACAAATTATATCTATTCTATCTATCGTGCTCGTAAGTGGTTGAGAGATGATGATATTATATTAATGCATGGAGATTTAGTCTTTGAGTCTCAAGTATTAGATGCATTGCTCGAGTGTCAATATTCTTGTATGGTTGTGAGTACGGAAATAACATTACCAGAGAAAGATTTTAAAGCAGTGGTTACCCAGGAGAATATTGATAAGATTGGAGTAGATGTTTTTGATAATGCCGTAGCTGCCCAGCCATTATATAAGTTGAAAAGAGAGGACTGGTTGGTATGGCTTGATGAAATTTGTGATTTCTGTGAAAAAGGAAAAGTTGATTGTTACGCTGAAGTAGCATTCAATGAAATATCGAAGAATATTGTATTGAAACCATGTGATGTTGGAGGATGCATGTGCAATGAAGTCGATAATGAGGAGGATCTGATAGCAATTCGTCAGAGAACAAAAGATGTAGAGGAAAGAATTGTTTATATGGGGTTTTCTACAGATATAATTCATAGCGGGCATATTGCAATTTTAAAGAAGGCAGCTCGTATGGGGAAGGTAGTAGTCGGAATATTATCGGATAGCGCAGTGGCAAGCTATAAAAGATTTCCAAGGGTTCCCTTTGAAGAACGCAAGGCAGTGATTGAAAATCTTAAAGATGTTCATCAGGTTGTAGAACAAAAAGAATTGAGTTATAAAGAGAATCTATTGATGATACGTCCTACGTATGTGGTGCATGGAGATGATTGGAAAAGAGGTGTGCAGAAGGCAATTAGGGATGAAGTAATTGAAGTCTTGGACTCTTATGGCGGAAAGCTGATTGAGTTTCCATATGCAGAGAATGATCAATTTGCTAAGATTGAACAAAGAATGAGGGATGAATTGTCAATTCCTGATTTTCGGCGGGGACGATTAAAAAGAGCAATTGAATTGAAGGGTTGTATTAATGCTATTGAGGCACATAACGGTATTACGGGATTGATTGCGGAAAAGACAAAAGTAGAGAGGGATGGTAAAGTTTATCAATTTGATGCAATGTGGGTTAGTAGCTTATGTGATTCAACTGCTAAGGGTAAACCAGATATGGAACTTGTAGATATTTCATCACGATTTCAAACAATAAATGATATTATGGAAGTCTCATCCAAACCTATTATTTTTGACGGAGATACCGGAGGACAAATCGAGCATTTTACGTATACAGTTAGATCATTAGAGCGTATGGGCGTATCAATGGTTATTATCGAGGATAAAATCGGGTTGAAAAAAAATTCTTTATTTGGAACAGAGGTTGAGCAAACACAAGATTCGATTGGTCATTTTTGTGCGAAGCTTCAAGCTGGTAAAAAGGCAAAAAAAACGAATGATTTTATGATTGTTGCTCGTATTGAAAGTTTGATTTTAGAGAAAGGTATGGACGATGCACTGCTGCGTGCAAAAGCGTATGTGGAAGCTGGAGCCGATGGAATTATGATTCATAGCCGCAAGAAAGAGCCGGATGAGATTTTTAAATTTGTTGATATTTTTAGAATAACGGATTATGACACGCCAATAGTAGTTGTACCAACTACATATAATACGGTCACAGAGGAAGAATTTAAAAAGCATGGTGTCAATGTGGTAATTTATGCCAACCAACTGATAAGGAGTGGTGTTCCTGCAATGCAGAGCGTTGCGTCAATGATTTTAAAAAATCATCGAGCTAAAGAGGCAGATGAATTGTGCATGCCTATTAAAGATATTTTAAATTTGATTCCGCTAGATGAATAAAAGGATTGAGTTAATTATATGAAGCAATATTATATTAATCCTGATTATTACGAGAAAGAGTTTGAGCGTTTGTTTCAAGAACTAAATGTAGATAGTATTTTGTTAGTTTGTGGAAAGTCTTTTTTTTCATCTATTTTTAGTGATTTCTTTAATAATTTATACATGAATATGGGAATTAAAGTTACATATTTCTTTGATTTTTCTTCTAATCCTAAATATGAGGATATTATAAAGGGATTACATATATTTCGGAGAGACAATTGTGATATTATTGTTGCTGTTGGTGGAGGAAGTGCTATTGACGTGGCAAAATGCATTAAATTATTTTCGAATATGAAAAATGACATAGACTACGTTAATCAAGTGATTATAGCAAATAACATTTCCTTGATAGCCGTACCCACTACAGCAGGAACAGGAAGCGAAGCAACACAGTTTGCTGTAATATATGTAAAAGGAGAGAAGTATTCGATAGATCATGAAAGTGCTTTGCCAAAATATATCCTGTTACATCCTGCCAGTTTGAAGACATTGCCTGAATATCAAAAAAAGGTTACAATATGCGATGCGCTCTCACATGCAGTAGAGTCATATTGGTCAATTAATTCTACAATAGAAAGCAGGAAATTAGCGGAGAGGGCTATCCAGATTATACTGGATAATCTAGATGGGTATCTAGATAGCAAAGATGCCTGTTATATAAATATGCTTTGGGCGGCTAATTATGCAGGACAGGCAATTAATATAACGAGAACAACGGCAGCTCATGCGATGTGCTATAAGCTGACTACATTGTTAAATATTCCACATGGTTATGCTGTGATGTTATGTCTGCCAGAAGTATGGGAATATATGCAGGATCATTTGGATATGTGTGTTGATGTACGAGGAAAACAGTATTTACAAGAGACATTGGAAAACTTGGCACATTGTCTACAACAGGATACATCTGCGATGGCTATTATATTTTTAAAACAATTAAGAACCCGATTCGGGTTTGGCATATTTAAGGAATTAAATCAACAACTCATAGCGCAGCTTGTAGATTCAGTAAATATAGATCGGTTAACTAACTTTCCTATTGCTTTGTTTAAACAAGATCTGATGAATATATATTATAATATTTTATTGGAGGAAAGATAATGGATATATCTTTTTTGTTGAAAGAGTTGCAAGGTGACTTTTACACAGGAGTTCCAGATTCGCAGTTAAGAGCGCTATGCGACTATTTAACATGTACTATGGGTATTTCAAGTAAACATATCATTGCAGCCAATGAAGGAAATTGTGTAGCAATAGCGGCCGGATACTATTTAGCGACGGGTAACATTCCGATTGTATATATGCAAAATAGCGGGATTGGAAATATTGTTAATCCTGTGGCATCATTATTAAACGAGAAAGTGTATGGAATACCGTGCGTGTTTCTTGTTGGATGGAGAGGTGAACCGACAGAAAATGATGAACCGCAGCATGTTTTTCAAGGAGAAGTATCGCAGAGGTTATTAGAGGATATAGGATTATATACCATAGTCCTTGGTGAAGATACTCCTGAAGCATTCTTAAAGGAAAAAATAAAGTCGATACACCATGTGTTAAGCGAAAAAAAAAGTGTCGCATTTCTTATTAAAAAGGGGGCTTTACAAAATGATAAACAGATGTTATATAAGAATTGTTATGATATGCGACGAGAGCTCGTAATCGAGCATATTATAGATGTAGCGGGACAAGATATAGTTGTATCGACAACTGGAAAAGCGAGCAGAGAACTTTTTGAGATACGAGAAAAGAAGGCACAGGGGCATCAATGTGATTTTATGACAGTAGGTTCAATGGGACATAGCAGTTCTATTGCCTTGGGAATTGCATTAAATAAGCCGTCTACAAGAATATGGTGTATTGACGGAGATGGCGCTGTATTGATGCATATGGGAGCGCTGGCGGTCATTGGGAGCAATCAGCCATCCAATATGATACATATAGTAATTAACAATGAAGCTCATGAATCTGTTGGCGGTATGCCAACTGTGGCTTGTAATATAAATTTAAGAAAAATTGCTGAGGGATGTGGGTATAAGTTCGTTTCTAGCGTACAGACATATGAAGAATTGGACGAACAGTTGTTATTGGCAAAGGAGCGCAAGGTATTATCGTTTATTGAAGTTAAGTGTTCGATTGGGTCAAGAAAGGATTTGGGGCGGCCAACAACAACTCCGCAGAAAAATAAAGATACTTTTATGAGATACTTGCATGATAAGGATTAACAGGTTAGATTGTTTCTGTTTTTGTGACTGTAAGAGAGAATGGAGAGAAGACTGGTTGGACTCATGGAGAGGCATAGGTTGTTTAATGGTTTTTGCATCACATGCGTTGGATGTGTTATTTGAGTGTGGAAGTTTTCTGGGCAAGAGTGGAGTTGCCATGTTGTTTATCTTAAGCGCATATTTAATGTGTGAATTATATTATTGGAATGAACAAAAGGTGTATTTTACATGGATAATTAATTTTTATAAAAAGAGATTCATAAGAATTTTTCCACCTTTATTTTTTACGTGTATTATAGCAGTATTGACAAAGTTTATGACTTGTCATACAGCAATGCGCCAGTGCCTAATGATAGAAAAGTATAGGCATTTTTGGGTGTTACCGATTGAAATGGGGTTTTATTTGATTTTTCCAGCTGTTTTGTTATTTAAGAAAAAGACTAAAAAAATTTGCCTATTATTGGAATTGGGGTACTATTAACGATATGGTTTATATATTATTTTGTTTATAATGCTCATAGAGAAAATAATCTTCTTTATTGTTTGCCTATTTTTTTATTAGGCATTATTGTTTCTTTTGCATCACATGGTAAGTGTATTCATTTGTGTGTGGGGGCAAGATGAGGCAGATATCTTTGGATGTGTGCTCGTCGTTGCATATGAATGCTTAGGGATTATTATCTATAGAATACTGGCAGAATACGGTGATTTAATATTCAAATTGGGAATGATAAGGATCAATGTTCTGGAATGTTTTCGATTTATTATTGGGCCGTTAATATTCGCTTTTTTGTTAGGAACTATTATTATGCGGGATAATGTGAAAAACCGAATTGCTAGAATGAAATGGTTACAAAAGTTGGAAAGATGTCATATTCATTCTATTTAATACATTATATTGTTTTGACTAGGGTAGCAAAATTGATTGATTTATATAGTATAAATCGAGGAGTAGTTTTATTCTTTGTTTTATTTTTTAGTATAGTTTTAACATATATTATGTATTGGAGTATAGAAGTATGGTTAGGAAAAGTGTTACGTAACGTGCTAAAGGTTAAATAGAGGAGAATTGATGGTATCGAAGATTATATATATTTTTGAAAGGCGACATTACTATACTAGTGACGATAAAAGTTTTGGAATACAATATTTCAAAGGGCAAGGATATGATGTGGAAGTTTGGTCTGCGGTATATTGGACATTTGGAAACAATATTGCGAGCCCTCAAAATGAACATGAGGGTAATCGGGTTTATATTAATAATGAAAAGATGATGCAGCATGAGATGGAGCGCATTAGAAATGAGAACTGTTGTTTTATTATTTATCCCTATCATGCATATTCAAAGGTTTCATATGCAATTAGAAAAGAAATAAAAAAGAATGGGTTTGATTTTTATAATTTGACTGAATCTCCGGATTTAGTTGAAGTAAAAGAGTTGCCGCCAAAGTCAGTATTTGTTTTGAAGGGACTAAAGAAACTGATTTATATGATGTATGTTTTGATAAAACAGGGTTTTCCGGTTTACTCAAAAAGAAGTCAAGAAAGCGATACTGCTTATCGATTCTGGGGTCCCATCCTATTGCGTTCAAAAGCAAATTTTATAGTTACTAAAAATCAGTTTAATTATATACCTAATCCGTGGGAGCTTTTCAGAAAGGACAATATTCTTGTTCCGCATATTAATTATGGATTATATCTTGAGTTATTGAATAGCAAGAGTAGTAACACCACCAAATATGCAGTTTTTATCGATGAATATGAAGTGGGACATTCTGATTTTGAAAAATTTGGAATTAAATCACCTATTTCAGATCCTAAACAGTATTATATGGAGCTAAATAGTTTTTTTTCAAGAATTGAGGAAGAATTTGGGACGGATGTTATTATTGCAGCACATCCCAAAGCTGAATATTATGGAGATGAGTTTGAAGGGAGAAAAATCATATACTATAGAACGGCAGAATTAGTAAAAGAAGCAGAGATTGTACTATATATGTATGGAACTTCTGTTTCATATATTTTATTATTTCAGAAGAAATTTATGCAATTTTATACAAGTCAGCATTTTAAGGGTAATATGACAATGACGGATTCTTTTATTAAAGAATCATCTGTACGTTTGAATACTAATCTTTTGAATATTTCAACAATGAAAGGAGTAAGATTGCGGAATTATGTAAAATGTTATGGCTCGGATTATGATGATTTATTGGAGAAATTTATAGTTCCAAAATGCAATATGAAAGAGGATATGTATATGATTATCGATAAAGTGTTGCGAGATAATAAGTGATAGTATAGAATATTTACAATGTCAAGCGCATAGGGGAGATTACACTTGTGATAATTAAATATGGAAAAGCGGTTGATATGAAGAAATTAAATAGGGATTTGGATGCTATAAGGGAAAATATAGAAATAGCCAGAACAGATTCCGAGAGATTTTATTGTGTATCTGATTGTAAGTTTCCACCTCAATGCAGAATTTGTGGGGGGGGGGCAAAGCATTTTGTACAGATACATAAGAGATATGATTATTACGAATGTAATGAATGCGGAACTGTGTTTCTTCAAAATTTACCCAATATTAAAAAATGTATTGCGATAAAGAAGAAACTGCGAATGGGGATATATACATAAATGATAATATATATGAACAGCGTATTGAAATGATATCTGCTCCTAAAATTCAATTTGTCATGGATGTTTTCCATAAGCTGCAGTTGAAAGTTGATTCGTGGCTCGACATTGGTTGTGGCGGCGGCGATATTTTATGGTGGCTTGATCATAATTACAATATTCGAACAGAGGGAATAGAATCCGATAAATATGAATATCAATTTGCTGTTTCAAAAGGCCTATCTGTAAGTAACCTTTATATAGATTTGAATATTTGCAATCCTCAAATTGATTCCATTATTCATAGGAATGATGTAATTTCTTTTTTTAACGTGTTGGAACATATCGAGGATCCTGTAAAGTCTATTGATTATATATTTAATTGTATGCATAAGGGAGCAATTATGGTTTTTGAGGTGCCGAGGCATCCGTCGGTAGCATCTTTTGCAAATTTAACATGTAAAGATGGTGCATATCGTCATATTGTACCACCGATTCATTTGCAAATATTTACTATGAAAGTCTTCGACTTTCACAGCATGGATGGCCATGCGGCCCGCCCGACGGCAGGCTGAGCATGATGTAGGTTTACTATGAAAGTCTCTGACTTTCATAGCATGGATGGCCATGCGGCCCGCCCGACGGCAGGCTGAGCATGATGAGGGTTTACTGAGAAATCTATTCAATACATATTAGCTGATAAATTTGAGATTATAGGAAAATGGGAGTTTGGACAGGGATTTTCGGATTTAATTAACAATACAATGATTATGTCGGGAGAAAAAGAAAATTCCCTGTATAAGTCACTTATGGAATTGAGCAATATAGTGCAACCGGTCTTTGATGAAATTGGATATGCTGATCAAGCTTTAGTGGTTGCTAAAAAAATAAATTGATTACATACGTGAACGATTAGATTTTGAATGGGGGTGTGTTTTCCGGGTGAGGAGAAAGACGAACATAAAGCGAGGGAATATATTACTTATCACAAAAAATACATGGGGTTGAAAAAAGAACGAATAGAATAAAGTAGAAGTGGAAATAGGATGAAAATGAGATATGTTATCAATTTGTTTAGTTACTTTAGTTCATGTAAATTGGAAAGCTAATAATTTTGAGAGAAGATTGTTGGCAGATGTAAGATAAACTGGGATGGGGTTGTATTAAAAATGGTAAAGTCGAGGCGATATGTTTCATAGGCGATAGAATGGGAATATTATGGGTGTAAAAATTAACAATTTTTTTTGGGAAAAACAGAAAACTTATATAATTGCCGAAGTGGCACAAAATCACGATGGAAGCTTAGGGCAGGCACATGCATTTATAGATGCAATAGCTCAAACAGGCGTAGATGCAATTAAGTTTCAGACACATATTGCAGAAGAAGAAAGTACACCAGATGAACCTTTTCGTGTGAAGTTCAGTTATTGTGACAAAAATAGATATGATTATTGGAAACGCATGGAATTTACTCCCGAACAATGGGCAGGATTGTTTATTCATGCAACGGAGAAAGGACTGGACTTTTTAAGTTCACCCTTTTCTGTTGCGGCACTTGAGATGCTGGACGGGATTGGCGTACCGGCGTGGAAATTTGGTTCCGGAGAGGTCTTTAATGGTATTCTATTAACGAAGGCACTTAAAACAGGAAAACCAATTATTTTATCTACAGGATTGAGTACGATTGAAGATATTGATAATCAAGTGAGTAAGGTTAAAAAGAATGGCAATTCATTATTATTAATGGAATGTACTACAGCATATCCGGCAAAGGCTGAAGAAATTCCTATAAAACGTATTCCACTATTTGAGAAAAGATATTTGTGTCCCATAGGAATTTCGGATCATTCATCAACCATTTATCCTTCGTTGGCTGCAGTTGCATTAGGAGCAAGAGCGGTGGAAGTGCATGTAACTTTGAGCAGAGAAATGTTCGGGCCGGATGTAAAGGCATCTGTAACGTTGGAAGAATTGAGACAGATTGTGGAGGGTGTAAAATTTATAGAAAAAATGCTGGCTGCTGAAGAGGATAAATCTGAATTGTCAGAGGAAGCCGTAACTTTGAGGACTATTTTTTCAAAGAGTTTATATGCTAAAAGAAATTTAGAAATGGGTGATGTTTTAGATGAAACAACAGTGGCTATTAAAAAACCATTTGTTAAAGATGGAATAAGTGTTGAAGAGTATAATACTATTCAGGGAAAGCAAATTAGTACTAGTTTGTTAAAAAATCAGGCAATAAAGTGGGAGATTATTAAATAATGCGAAGAATATGTGTTGTGGTTGCTAGTAGGGCAAATTATGGACGAGTTAAACCGGTTCTTAAAGCAATTCAGGAGCATAAGGATTTGGAATTGCAACTAATTGTGAGTGCATCCATGTTATTAGATCGCTATGGGATGGCAGTGAACGTAGTTGAACAGGATGGTTTCGTCCCGAATAAAAAAATATTTTATATGTTGGAAGGCGAAAGACCAAATACTCAAGCAAAGTCAACTGGCTTGGGAATTATTGAATTATCAACTGCATTTGAAGAACTTGAGCCTGATGTGGTGATTACTGTAGCAGATCGTTTTGAAACTATGGCAACGGCTATTGCCGCAAGTTATCTAAATATACCGTTGGCACACATACAAGGCGGGGAAATTACCGGCAATATTGATGAGACTGTAAGACATGCAATTACAAAGTTGTCTCATTATCATTTTCCATCAACTGAAGAGAGCAAAATACGTCTTCTGAAGATGGGGGAAGAGGAATGGAGAATATTGAATTCAGGGTGTCCTTCAATTGATACGTTGATGCAGCAGGATTTGGATATTGCTAATTGTGAAGAAGATTTGCAACAAGGTGTTGGGGGGATTATAGATATTCATAAGCCATATATTTTAATGGTGCAACATCCTGTTACTTCAGAATTTGATGAAGGATATGCACAAATTATGGAGACATTGAATGCGTTAAAGTATTTTTCAGAACAAAAAATAGTTTTGTGGCCAAATATTGATGCAGGTAGCGATAAAGTTTCTAAAGGAATTCGTGAATTCAGAGAGTTTAACGGTGAGTTGCCTTATCGGTATTTTAAAAATTTTCCACCCGAGATTTATAATTGTTTATTAGCAAATGCAAAATGTTTAGTTGGAAATTCAAGTTCGTTTATTCGTGAAGGATCTTTTCTGGGAACACCGGCAGTGATTATTGGTGATAGGCAGGAAGGGCGGGAACATGGAGAGAATATTGTACATGTGAGAAATGAGAGCGATGCCATTAAGGAGGCTGTTGCTCAACAGATTAAGCATGGAAAATATCGTTCTGAAACGATTTTCGGAACGGGTATGGCTGGAGTTAGGATAGCAGAATATTTGGCGAGTGTGGAACTGAATATTAACAAGAGAATGACTTATTAGTATAAATGTTAGTTTAGATTGGGGGACTAAAAAATGGAATTATTTATTGGAAGAACTGATGATGTGGGTGTAAAAGAACTTTATGGATATAATAAAATAAATATATTTGATGGAATAGAGATATGGATAAAAAATGTGAATGACGAGAGAAAACATTATTATGAAGCGATGATGAATGGGGCATTATATATAGTATGGGGTAATTTCTATTCTTCCTCTAAAAGTAATCCAGCTGTGTGTGCGGCAGAGATGTATGAGAGTGGGGGAGAAAGGGATGTTTTTGAAATAGATGGGGATTTTGTGTTTGTAAAATTGATGTTGGGTAATAGTCTTGTAATGTTGCAGAGCAATTATACTGGTTCGAATATATATTATAGACAATATGGTAGTCATTATGTATTTTGTACAGATGCAACTATATTAATGAAGGATTATTGTGAGAATGATGTGGATGAAAGAAGTGTATGTGATTGGCTGTTATATGGAAGTATGATTGGTGGAAATACTTTTTCAAAAAAGGTAAAGGTGCTTGTTAGAGGACAGGAGCTTGTATTATCAGGACAAGATATTCTGATTGAAAATAGGCATTTGATTGAATTTGATTCAGCATATAGGGATATTGGCATAAATGAAGCAGTCAATAATTTGGTTGATTGCTATTTGAAGGCTGTTTATAAGCGTTCTCACGGAAGAGTTGATAAAAGTGCAATGTTTTTATCCGGTGGCAAGGATTCTAGATTGCTTTTGTCTGCATTTTCAAACTTGTATGATGAGAAAGTAGCATGTATTTCATTTGGTCAATTTGGTGCTGAGGAAATACAAAATGCTGCATTGGTTGCTTCTATAGAAAATAATCCACACGTAATAGTTAGTTTAGAACCAAAAGACTTTATAAATTGTGCTGAAGAATACGTTAAGTATTCAATCGGAATGGATTGGTTTCCTCAGAGCTATATTCTTTCAGTCTTAAAACATGGTTTTAAATATAAAGATATTTACCCGGGAAGTAATATAACGGATATTTGTTTTCATTCAAAATACTTAGACAATGGTATTGCTGATTTTGATGGAGCATTTACTGAATACATGAAAGAGCATTATGAAGATGCTAGGATGACAGGGTTTCGAGAAGAAACATTAATAGAAATATGCAAAGAAAATAAAAATGGGTTTGAGGTAATAAATCATTTGGAAGAGGATACAAATAAGTATCATGGACGTCCAGAAGATATTTATATTGGATATTTAAATAATACGAATGGTGCATATCAGATTTGTTTTAGGACATGTATATTCCCTGGTAAATTTATGGATCAATTTGATGTTGCTGGTGATAAGGAATTTGTAAAAATGATATGTCATTTACCAATTGAGTATAGATTGTCAGATGAACTGCACGTGAGGATGATTGAAAAAATAAATCCGAATTATTTACGACCTGTCTATAATGATTATAAAATACCAATGCAATGTTCAAAAGAGGATATTAAGAGGGCGGCAGAAATAGAAAAACAGCGGGAAATATTATATGAAACGCTTATGAAAAAATATAACTGTACTTATAAACAAAAATTTTATTATCCACATGATTATGCAGATTTTAATGGGTATATGAAATATGATGATATTTGGATAAAATATATGGATGCATTGTTATTGGATAAAAGTTCTTATATATACACAAGGTTTTTTAAATATAATAAAGTAGTTCAGATGCTTGAAGAGCATAGGAATTCAATTCACAATTGGAAGAAAGAATTAATATTATTGACATCATTAGAACAATTTTTCAGAGTATTTCTTGTTAAATAGAAGTGTTGAGGTAAGAATGTATAAAGATTGCAAAATTCTTTCATTGATACCAGCTAGAGGTGGAAGTAAAGGGATAAAGAATAAAAATATTACAAATTTGAATGGACGGCCATTAATTTCATACTCTATAGAAACTGCATTAGGCAGTAAATATATAGACGATATAGTTGTATCTACAGATAGCGAAGAGATTGCAGCAGTTTCAATAAAGTATGGTGCGGCTGTACCTTTTATGCGCCCCAAGGAACTTGCATCAGATGAAGCTAGAACGATTGATGCAGTGCTCCATGCTATAAATGCACTTGAAAAAAAATATGATGTATTAGTTCTTTTGCAGCCTACACAACCACTTCGTACAATTGAAGAGGTTGATTGTGCAATAGAATCTTTTTTTAAAAATAAAATGAAAGGCTTAGTTTCTGTTTCAAGAGTTAAGGATCATCCACTTATGATTCGTACGCTTAATTCTGATGGAAGTCTTACTTCGCTTATAAGAGAAAATAGCACATGTCGGCGTCAGGATATGAGAATATATTATAAGGTTAATGGGTGCATTTATATTAATAAAATAAGTGAATTATCTGAATATACGAGTTTTAACGATAATGAAATGGGCTTTGTTATGGAAGAGGATCATGCCGTGGATATTGATACACAGCTAGATTTGCATTTAGCAGAGTATTACATAGAAAATACAAATAAAAGCAGATTTAATTGATTATAAAATTTAAAATGACTATACACAATGCTCAGCTGGTACCTTTTAGCTCAGACTATGGAACGAAGCAGCACTGTTGAAATCCGACGGTTTGTTATTTGCTACCAGATAAGATGATCGATTTATAAAGCGGTAGCTGGGCCTGGTATATAGTCATTAAATTTAATATAGTAACCTAAACTCCGATATATAGTCACTCAAAATATTGGTGATACCACATACATGCGAGCATTAAGTGCTAAAATCTTATTTAGTGGTTATTTTTTTGTAGACACTCAACAAAATGTTCGTTAAATGCTGATGTATCAACAATCATTCATATATTTAGTGTCCAAAGTTCGGATTTTAGGATAGTAAAGGAGAGTGAAATATGTAGAAAGATGGTAAACAAAATGATGTATGGAAGGATAAATTCTGATAGTAACGAAGAAATGGGAAAGGAAAAAAATATGAAGTTCTGCAAAAAATGTATTATGCCAGATACGAGACCACACATTAGTTTTAATACAGAGGGAGTGTGCATTGCTTGTCAAAATCAAGCCAGAAAGAAAACCATCAATTGGGATACAAGATATGAAGAGCTAAAGGCGTTATGTGATAAATATCGTAGAGAAAGTAGCGGTGTGTACGACTGTATTATTGCTGTATCTGGAGGGAAGGATAGCCATTATCAAGTGCACGTTATGAAAGAATTGATGGGTATGAATCCATTGCTTATTACGGTTGAAGATTTTTTCACTATGACAGAAGCCGGTAAACATAACATAAAGAATATCTCGGAAACATTTGGGTGTAATGTAATATCTTTTAAACCGAACAGAAGGGCGGCGAAAATTATATCTAAATACATGTTTGAGAAATATGGCCGTCCTTCTTGGTATATAGATAGGTTGCTATATACGGTACCCCTTTACTATGCGGCAGCTCTTAATATTCCATTACTGGTGTATGGAGAAAATGTTTCATATGAGTATGGTGGAGGGGACGATGAAGAGACATTTTCAGCCAGAAAACAGATATTTAATGGGGTTGCACCGGATATAAGTTTAGATGAATTGGTGGTAGCAGGGGTTTTAGAAGATGAGTTGACATATCTTGAGGCACCAGAAAAGGATTTGCTTGATAAGCTGGAGCCGATTTATCTTAGTTATTTTGTTGAATGGAATAGTATAAAAAATTATGAGTTTGCTAAAAGAAGAGGATTTAAAGATTTAACACATGAGTGGGAGCGCACTAATCACGTGGAAAACTTCAATCAAATTGATAGTTATGGATATCTTTTGAATGCATGGATGAAATTCCCTAAATATGGACATGCATATGCAACAGATTATGCTGCAAGGTGGGTTCGTTATGGCATACTTACGAGAGATGAGGCTGTTAAGCTTGTTGAAGAAAGGGATCATAATGTGGATCCTAAAATTATAGATGATTTTTGTGATTTTATTGGTATAACAATACAAGAATTTTATGAGATTTTGGATGGTCAATTTAATAAAGATTTATTTGAAAAGAATGAGTTTGGACAATGGCAATTGAAACAAGAATATATTGAAGAAAGAAGGAATCCTCATTGGTAGGATAAAGCAGATTATGAAGGCGGAGATAATTTAGAATAGCCGCAATTATTTCACTGTGTTTGCTCGCTTATCTTACTAGCGAAGTAAAGAGCAAAAATGCTCGTTTGTACAGGGGTGTGTTCGCCCCAAAATAGAAGAACGTAGACCTCGAAGAGAAGGGAAGTAGACTCATGAAGTAGGATATCCTCCTGCGGGATGATAATGGACAGATGAAGCGAATTTTGGATAATGACAGCGCCAATTCCTCCCTCGTCAGATAAGCTCCCAAGGTCGGCAAACACCTATAACGGCAGGCGTTCGTCGGATACGAAACAGGGTGCTCAGAAGGGACATGGAGGATTCCATCTGTTAAGAGCCGATGTGGAAGAGAAGATATGCAGGGGCATCTATGAGCATCGGATGGAAGAGACTGCTGTGCCGAGCCGGGTTACGTCACCAGGTACAGGCTGGATCTGGATATCCGGACAGATCCCACGGAGTTGCGCATCCATGTGGATGATGACGGCAGGTTACAAACGCCTGACAGGCTACAGGGCGAAGTCACTTACGGAAAAGGGATTAGAGCTATTGTTGCATTCTTATACAGTGAGGGCGTGGTGGCAAATGACAGGATCTGTACCTTTATCAATTCCATCTCAGGGAATAGCCTGTGTATCTCCACAGGGAATGTCTGGAGCCATTATATGGGGATGTTCTTGGGTGGACTGACTATGCTAAGAATATGCCGAAACAAAAAGAAGGCGTATGCTTTACGCAGAAGTAACGTGGACGGTTCTGCACTTGGTATGATGGGATTATCGCACAGGAGTGTAGGGAAAATGTTGCCACCAAGGGAAGAATCGCAAAGAAAGAAGAAAAAGTGTTCCTGAACTAGCTGGAAAGATATAAGGAGAACGATATGTTTTATGTATATGATCTCTGGGTTCATTGCAGCAACAATATGTCCGAAGAGGATCTGCAAGAACTGGCAGAAGATGCCTAGTGGGTTTGGGCTGGCTGCTAGCAGGGAGATGTACTGCTGGATTCTGAGTGTTATAGAAACAGTGAAGAGGAGAAAGCAGAATACCTACCATAGTATCATGGAACCTATGGTTGGCAGGCCAGCTCTTGGGTAACTGGTTTATTTGTCTTATGATGAAAGTAGGTTGGCTAAGCCATTACCTTCATACAGTGATAAAACATATCTTTGTTATCCTGATATCAGTATTTTTGTTCGAATATCATGGAAAGCCCTGAGCTCTGGCGGGCTAGTATAACTCGATTCAAATAACTATACATTATAGATTATTCAGAACAATTTAATATTAAGGGTTGTTCTGAATAATATTGTAAGGTTATTTAAATCGGATTACACTAGCGTAAGTTTACAAGTTACAAGGCAATATGTCCCGAAAGTACTGGAAACAAATGCTTACAGCACTATAATTGCATAACCTAACTTGGCGAAATGTAAAATATTGATATTTCTTAATTTTATGGTACTATATAGATGAATTGTATAACCTAATATCGGAGGGCTATATGGGAACCATAATCAAGAAGAAAATCAAAGGCATTAACTACTATTATTATGTTGAATCTAAAAGGATTGATGGAAAATCCAAATATGTGAACCAAAACTACCTCGGTTCTGCGGATAAGCTACTGAAAATGGTCAATGAATCTGGAAAATCGCTACAGGATCAGGTTCTTTACGCCCATGAAGTAACCTTTGGTTCGGTTGCGCTACTGTATGATATAGCTATGCGCCTTGATATCGTCAGCATTATAGATGAAGTGGTTCCTAAACGAAATCAGGGGGCTTCCGTAGGGATGTATATCCTAACTGCCGCAATCAATTGTGCGGTTTCACCTACATCCACAAATGGCCTGAAGGAGTGGTATGAAAAAACGTCCCTTCCTCATATGACAGGATTAAAATCCACTTTGTTTACTCCACAGAATTTCTGGAATAACACAGATATAACCGTGGAACAGCTTCGTACGATAGAAGACAGGATCTTTAAAAAATCAATCCGTATGTTTGACATCAATACCAGTGATCTTATCTATGATGCCACAAATTTCTTTACTTATATTGATACCATGAATCCTTCTGGCCTTGCGAAAAGAGGTCATGACAAGGCAAAGCGGAATGATCTGAAAACAGTGGGGCTGGCATTGCTTGTCACACCGGATTTTTCCGTACCAGTCCTGAGTGAAACGTATCCAGGCAACCGCGGGGATTCCACTCAATTTTCAGATATGATGGAGCAGCTTAAACTCCGATACCGTGCAATCGTTGGAAAAGATGCGCAGATTACCATTGTGTTTGACCGGGGCAATAATTCAGAAAGCAATCTGGATCTTCTTGAAAGTGAAGGCCTGGGTTTCCATTATGTAGGAGGGCTCAAAAAAAATCAGGTGACAGAGTTATTCGCGGTTTCTAAAAGTAACTATAAACCGCTGTCCTGTCCAGAGGATGCTCCTGAGAAGTATAAATCTCTTACTACGTACAGGATGAGGGCAACCGTTCTTGGAAGAGAAGCCACTACTGTGATCGTATACAACCCTGAACTTGAAAAAGGGCAGTTACAGGGAATACAGATCAATATCGAAAAAACGAAGTCGGAGCTTTTGGAAATACAAGGAAAGCTACTGAAACGCTCAAAGGGCGAACTCAAAAAAGGAAAGAAACCAACCTTTGAAAGCGTATCGAAAGCAGTCAGTAAAATCCTGGATCACCGTGAATATATGGATGATATATTTGAGTACGAAATCCTCGAAAAGGACAATCATATATTCCTTACCTTTTCAGATTCAGAGGATAAGCTGAACGTAATCAGGGAGGAACAGCTTGGGAAAACTGCTCTGTTCACTGACCGAAGCGATATGTCTGACTATGAGATTATATCTGCCTACCGAAGCGCATGGCACGTTGAACGTTCATTCAAGCAGATGAAAGATACAGAATTTCTGACCGTACGTCCGATTTTCCATTGGACAGACCAGCGAATAGCCGTGCATATTTTCATCTGTGTACTGGCCTACAGGCTGTGCAGTCTTCTCAGGAAAGAACTGCACAGAAAAGGGATTGAATGCAGTATCAATCAATATCTGAAGTCCATGAATTCTATTAACCGTGTTACGACCTTCTACGGAGATATTAAAAAGCCAAAAAAGGTCGAAGCCTTTATATCTGGCGATGAACTGTCATCACGGATTGAAGAAAGCTATAAACTACAGGAAAAATACTACGGTTAGGTAATCGCTTTTGAGGACTGAAAAGGCCTTTAAATCAAAGGCTTTCAGCCCCTGAGACTTTAGTAACTTGTAAACTTACGCTAGGTAGACTATATTCTGGAGAACAGTGACCTCATTGACTGTCTGAATAAGTAAGATACTACCAGCAAATGTTCCGGATACTAGATCAAAAATGCTGATATTCTTGGCTCCTATATCGGCAGCCTGTGTATGGGAAAACCAGATTTTGAGGTGGTCGTGAGACGGATGACGATCTGGAGTTCTTCTGCCAGGCAACAGGGATAAAATAGCTCTTTTCTCCCAAGATCTTTCGCCAAAGGATAGGTGGGATTGGATCGGTCGTTCCATGCGCAGCTGTTTATAGGAAAATGCGAATCTGTTTGTGAAGAACCGCATTTATTCGTCAAAAATTCCCAGCGGCTTTGTCTCTGTTGATATAGATATGACTTCATGTAATAATTCAAAAACTAAAAGGGTACCTACAAGGGATGCGACGGATATGTTCCGATGATGTCTTATCTTGGTCGGGAAGATTATCTCATCAACTGTGAGTTACGCAAAGGAAGTCAGCACTGCCAGAAACATGTGCTTGAATAGTGATATATCTTTTGCAGTGAAGTGGTGAGTAAATATAACAACAGTTATAAGGTGCTTGGGGCAGAGAGGCGGCTTATTGAAACGTTGAAGGTATTACTCATCAGCTGATTAATGTGATCCTTATGGCGTCAGATAGTACTATTACTATAGAAATGAGTGAGAGAGGGATATGCCTAGTAGATGTATAGCTTTACCGATATACTAACTTACGTCAAAAGAATTGGTTGATATATTCGATTTGTAGAGAAAATGTTTGGAGGGTATAGTGCTGAAAATTAAAAGAGCAATGTTCGAAAGGATTAGAAGCGTTTACTTTGATAAAACCTTTATTTTTATAGCTATTTTACTCTATTCTCTGATAATGGTTTATTTATTTAAAATTCCTTATGCCACGCTTGTGCTGTTTATTTTTTACAATATAGTTTTGATTATATTGCCTGGAGTTGCCATCTTGATTTTATTGGAATTTAGGACATCATGGTTTATGATGTTATGCTTAAGCTATGCAGTTGGATATGCGGTGAATATCGGCGAGTATTTTCTTTCAGAGATTTTTGATAGAGAGTTATCGGCTACGTGTTTGTCACTAAGTGTGGGGCTGGTATCCCTAATTATTATCATATTAAAAGTTGTATTGTTCAAAGAAAATATTGTAAAGAATAGCGAAGAAGATTCTAGTCTTGTTTTTCAAGAACTTTTTTTAATTTTGTTTCTTTTTGTTAATGTATTTGCTTATTCTGCAAATTATTTGGGTACTGATGTGAATGGAATTGCTGACATTCCACGCGATATGCAGTATTGGTGTAATAATTCAGTATCATTAATGATCAAATTTCCAGCTGATACTCTATTTATGCAAGGAAAATTATTGTCTTATCACTATTTTTCTAGTATTCAGATTGCTTTTTTTAGTATTGTTTCAGGAATAGATATTTTTACTTTGTCATTTCCGTTTTTTTCACTGACAAAAACGTTTATTTTAGTTGGCGCGGTAGTTTTTATGATGAACATTCTGTGTGCAGATGATAAATGGAAAATAATAGGAATGATTCTTGTTTTATGTACTACGGGATTAGAAGATGTAGTGTGTGTAACTTTTTTACCCCATACATTGTTAATGCCATTTGGGTTTGACATTGGGTTCGCATATGGATGCTATTTTATTTCATTAATGGTTAAGCAGTGGAAAATAAAAAAATTTAATTTTACATTATGGTTTCTGATTTGTTTATTTTGGTCAGTCTGTGTTGGAGCGAAAGCTCCCATTGCATCTATATTGTTATTAATACCAGGATTATTTTGTCTTTTTTGGCTTATAAAGCGAGAATGGAGATTAAGTTTAGGGTACGGCATCCCGATCTTGGGTCTCTTTCTAATTATTAATATTGCTTGTACAGGCATGATTTCTGTATTTCAGGGAACTGGTTCGTGGACACTTGACTTGTATACAATACAAGATATAAAAACGCTTGGGGGGGGGGGGGTATGAAGTGAATTTTATAATAGCAGTATTGTCTAAATTTTTTTTAGTTAATCCAGCTCTTTCGACAGGAACAATTATTTCGATAGCGCTGTTGGTATTTTCTGTAGTTAGAAACAAGTTGGATTTTGAGGAAATATATTTATTAGTGACTATGGTTATGTGTGTAGTATGGGGATATATCTTATGGATAATTGTAAATGCGGGTGGGAAAAGTGAGATGTATTTTGCGATGGCATCATTTATTCCACAATATGTCTTGATCTCGGAAATGCATAAAGAAGCAAAAGAAGTTAAAATATTATACAGAACAATGATAAAAAATATTTTTATGATAATGCTGATAATATCAGTTGCACTCTTTTCATTTTATGGACATGTTAAGTGGGGAATGGTTACATCCGTGTATAAGGGGATCGAGAGTTTACTTTCGGCAGAGATAGAACAGACTGAAAATTGGGAAAAAAGTACTTGTATTCGTAAATCAGATGTAGAGGCGTTGAAATGGATAAGAGATAATACAGCTGTAGATGCTCTTGTGTTGAGCGACAGAGCTGTGATGACGGTGGATAGAGCGTACTATTGTTATGGGATGTATAGTGAGCGGCAGCAATATTTAGAGGGAACAAACTTGTTTTTTCAATTGGATGATGAGAGCCAGAAGGAATTAATGAGACGAATAAATACAATATGGGCAGTTTATTGGAATGATGAGGAAGCCTTGCTAAAGATCAAAGAAGAGGGAGTTGATTTTATTGTGCAAACAAAGGATATAACTCCAGATTTTGAATATAACCCGGAAAGAATGAAATTAATGTTTAGTACAGATACCATAAATATATACCAGATCAGGTAGATTAATGATATATTCAGGGAGTGAGAGGATGGTTTATGGGGGATTGGAACATACTTTGTAGGAAATGTATTTTTTGAGGTATATCAGTTTGTATTTAGGAATTCTCCTGTAATATGCAATGATTGTATGTAAAATTTTAGAAAATTGAAAAGATTGGTTGAGGAAATTTATGAGGAATAATATAAAATCGATTAAACGTATATTTGATCAATTATTATATATTTTGACACCGGAGCAAAAAAAAGGGGCAATTTTAGTTCTTGTTTTTATGATTATTAGTTCCGGTTTGGAATTACTTGGGGTGTCGGCAATATATCCTTTCCTGCAAATGATGTTGGAGTCTGATGAACTGAAAAAAAAGTGGTATGTTCACTGGATATATATTATCAATCCGGATATAACTACTCAGAACGTTCTTTTGATATTAGGAGTGTTAATTATGCTTATTTATATATTTAAGAATATTTTTATGATTATAAGTGCTTATGTTCAAAATTCATATGCGGCTAAATGCCAAAGGGAAATATCAGTATTTATGTTGGAAGCATATATGAAACGACCATATCAGTTTTTCTTAAATACAAATAGTGGAGATATTTATAGGGGGATATCATCAGATATAACGGGAGTGTATCAGATACTATTATATTTATTTTCAATGATTATGGAGATAATAACTATTTTATGTTTAGGGATATATTTAGTTGTGACGGACTATGTAATGGCACTAGGTGCAATCATGTTGGCAGGTATTTGTTTTATGGCTATAGTCATTGGATTTAAAGGTAGGATGAAGGAAGCAGGAAAGTGTGCACGCGATGCAGCCGGGCTGGCAAATAAATATGGCTATCAGGCGATTAATGGAATTAAGGAAATTAGTGTTCTTGGGAGAAGAGAAAACTTTGTTAAACAATACAGTGAAGCAGCCTTTGTACAGCAAAGATCAGCGATGATAAATGGATTTATTACTGCATGTCCGGATAGGATTCTGGAAGGGGTCTGTATTAGTGGATTTATTGGTATTGCATGTATAAGAATTTCTTTTGGTACCGATATAGATACATTTATACCGGTTTTGGGAACATTTGCTATGGCAGCTTTTAAAATATTACCTTCTATTTCTAAAGTATCAAGTAGAATTAATTCGCTGATTTATTTTCAAAGCAGTTTACAAGGAGTGTATGATAACTTAAAGGAATCGCAAGAATATGAGAGAACGTTGAGTGAGTATATATTGCCTTATGAGCACAATATGAGACATGAGGATGAAAGGTGCCATAGATTTCATAATCAATTATGTATTCGGGATGTTAGTTGGAAATATCAGAATACAACAGAAAGAATTTTAAATCATATTAACCTTGAAATCAAAAAAGGGGAGGCCGTTGCACTGATTGGGGCTTCGGGTGCGGGGAAAACGACTTTGGCAGATATTATTATGGGGTTATTTAAGCCGCAGGAGGGTATGATAACGATGGACGGAATAGATATATTCACTATTCCAGGCCAGTGGACAAAAATTATTGGCTATGTGCCGCAATCGGTGTTTTTAATAGATGATACAGTGCGATGCAATGTGGCATTTGGACTGGATCGTGAAAATATTTCGGACGAAAAAGTATGGAAAGCACTTGAGCAGGCTCAACTGAGAGATTTTGTAGAAAAGCTTTCACATGGTCTTGGTACTATCGTCGGAGAACGAGGTGTGAAGTTTTCCGGAGGACAGCGGCAGAGGATTGCAATTGCAAGAGCATTATATGAAAATCCGGATATTTTAGTGCTTGATGAAGCGACTTCTGCCTTAGACAATGAGACTGAAACTGCAGTGATGGAGTCGATTGAAGCATTACAAGGGAGCAAAACATTAATCATTGTAGCGCATCGTCTGACAACGATTAGGAATTGTGATGTGATTTATGAGATTAGAGATGGTAAAGCGGTGAAAAGAAATAAGGATGAGGTATTGGCAGGGGTATAGATTAATAGAAACAGTACCACGGGGAATAAGCGAATGTGGATGGAGATATCTGGTGAGTCAAGACAGCGATGAAGAAATTTGAAAAACCGGAAGTAAAAAAAGGTATAATTTCAGAGCCTTAAGTTCTATGCCTCTGGATTTAAAAAGGAGAACAATGGAAGACAAACATCAAATTACATGGATCAATGGTGCAAAGCTGGTAGCAATTATAGCGGTATTGATCGATCATACACAGAGAGTTCTTTACCAAAATCTGGATATAGCAGAAGCAACATATTTTTCCGTATCTTTATTTATTATTTTATCAGGTATGACATCGTACCTTTCCGACTTGAGGCACGATAAACTGAGTGGGGGGGGGCAAAATTATATCCATAAGGTTACCCCTTTACTGACAGCATATTGCGTAGCTACGGCAATTTATATGATTGCCACAACATATGAATTCGATTTGGCTATATATGTATCAAATTTAATCCACTTCAGTGCGACTAGTCCTTTTTATTTTATCATGGTATATCTTCAGTTAATGCTTGTGAATAGGTTTCTGTTTAATTTTTTACAAAAGTGTCCGAATTCAATAAAGGGATATCTATATGAGTTTCTGATGATGATCGGAATTATAGTTTTTTCTGGATGGACATCTAATTATACGAATATATTGGATTTATATGGTGGTGGCGGCAAATTGTTGGGCGGCACATACCTGATCATGTACTATCTGGGGATGATTTTTATAAAGCACGGCTGGCTTGAAAAGGTAAAGATTGTAAAGAGTCTATTTGCTCTGATTGTGCCGGGAATAGTATGGTTTATGCTATGGAAATGCGTATGTACTTATGGAATGCTTCTTGACAATTATATACCATTAAGTGTAAGTAAAAATCCTCCGGGTATTACATATATGCTGTGTGGGGTATGCGTGTTATTTATGACATACGGCTTTTTCACATTGTTAGAACAGATAAAGTGCCTAAAAAAGATTGCTCAGCTTTTGAGTGAAGGCGGGAAACATAGTATGTATATATATTTGTATCACTATTTAGTATATGAAAATTATTTGATGCGGTATATGGGAAATTTACCGGCTCAAAATATATGGGCAGCAAGAATAGTCTTTTTGTTAACTATGTTTTTTGTACCTATTCTGATTGAAATATTTATTAAGTATATACGGCAATTTTTTGTAGGGATTTTACGACCCAATGGGCAATGCGGTGTATGAGTGATACAATATAACAGTATTATTACAGGTATTTCGATGGTAGAAAATTTTAACACAAAAACGGAACAGATTACGCAGATATGAAACGCCGCTAAATTTGTGGAATATAAAAAAGAGGAATTTAGGTAATGCTTTTTAACACAGCACAATATCTTTTGTTTTTGTTAATTGTTGTTTTGGTTTATTATATATGTCCAGGGAGATGGAGATATATATGGTTGTTGATGGTAAGCTATTTTTTTTATATGCAGTGGAACGCGGCATATATCGTTTTGCTATTTTCCAGTACATTACTTACCTATGGATGTGCGAGGGTAATAGACAGAATCCGAACTTCGGAGAAGAGTGAGGCAATTCCGACAAAATCCAAAGGACAAAAACAAAAGCTCTGCTTTGCACTATGTATTATTATGCACCTATGTATACTCGGATTTTTTAAATACTTTGAATTTGGCATAAATTGTATCAATCATGTATTTGCATTTTTACATATTGATCAGATCAGTTGGAATAATCATATTCTATTACCAGTGGGTATTTCGTTTTATATATTACAGGCGTTGGGATATCTAATAGATGTGTATCGTGGTAATATAGAGGCGGAAAAAAATTTTATGAGATATGCACTATTTGTGTCTTTTTTTCCGCAACTTGTGGCAGGTCCAATAGAGCGTTCAAAAAATCTTTTAGTTCAATTGAAGAGTCCGCAAAAATTTTCATATGACAATATCAGGCGGGGGATGTTGCTGATCCTATATGGATTATTCACAAAAATGGTAATTGCGGACAGGGCGGCAATAATTGTTGATACAGTATATAAAGACAGTGCGGCTTATCCTGGTTTTTATATTGTTGTAGCTACATTTTTCTTTGCGATTCAAATTTATTGTGACTTCTATGGCTATTCTACTATTGCGAGGGGATCCGCACTACTGTTGGGAGTTGGGCTGATGGATAATTTTGACGCACCATACTTTTCAAAGAGTGTAAAGGAGTTTTGGCGCAGATGGCATGTGTCCCTTTCCGGTTGGTTTCGCGATTATCTGTATATTCCGCTCGGGGGCAATCGAAAAGGTGAATTTCGAAAGCAATGCAATTTACTTCTGGTTTTTGGAATAAGCGGGCTATGGCATGGAGCTTCTTTATCATTTCTTTTTTGGGGATTGCTGAATGGTATTTATCAAGTGGCATCAGACGGTATGGTGAACATAAGGTGCATGATTAAAAAATGGACATCTTTTATTCTTGATTTTTCTTTTGCGGAAGAAAGGACCGGTATTGATAAGAATATAGCGAGTTGCTTTAGCAAACGCTTATTGCAGACATTAGTCACATTCATGATGGTTACATTTGCCTGGTTGTTTTTTCGCGCTGACGGAATGTATAATGCATATGAAATTTTAGTGAATATGTTTCGGTTGAATAATGGAATGATTTTTTTTGACGGTTCTTTATATACTCTTGGAGTGGCAAGAAACTCTATGAATATTTTATTACTTTCTATTGTAGGATTGTTTACTGTCGATTATTATAAATACCATGGTAAAGATGTGGTTGGTTTATTATTAAAACAGCAATGGTATTTTCGGACGATGATCATTATGCTGTTAGTTTTTGCCATACTTTTGTATGGGTGTTATGGGGAATTATACGATGTACAGCAATTTATTTATTTCCAGTTTTAGGAAAAGCTGCAGAAGGATGAAGTAAGATGTTAAAGTGGAAAAACTTAAAGAGGATTATGGGTATTGCAGGAGCATTATATATTTTTTGTCTGATTATCAATGGATTGAACTATATATATGTATCACCAGAAGATTTTGAGTGGGAGCGGGTGCTTTGGCATAATTTTTATGAGGATAAAGGGAAGATCGATAATCTGTATTTGGGTTCTTCACATGTTTTCTGCGGTATAAATCCTGTGCTCCTTGATGAACTCAATGGACGCTATAATTTTAATTTGGCATCTTCGGCGCAGTCAATGAATGGCACGTATTTTTTGCTAAAAGAGGCAGACCGGAATAATACACTGGCTGATGTTTATGTAGAATTGTATTATTATTGCAGTGTGAAGGATAATTTCAGTTCCAATACAGACCGTATTGATACTATTCCGGAGCGAAACTGGGCTAATACGGACTATATGCGGCCTTCTTTTACAAAGCTGCAATATATGCATTCTATTGCAGATGTAGAGCAATACATAAATATATGTCTGCCTTTTAGCCGATATCGCGCAAAGCTGGATGACTGGGAGCATATTAAACAGACAATCTCCGGAAAAGGCCAGGAAAGTTATCTGAACTACGAACACCATATTGATTATGGTGATGGAAACGGATATGAGGAGTATTGGAGGAAAGGATTCTTTTACTGTACAAGGGTATTTTCAGATGAACAGAGGACATACCCACAGAAAAGAATTTTGGGTGAAGACCCGTTAGGGGATAAGAGTGAGAAATATCTGCGAAAAACAATTTCCTATTGTATAAAAAGGGATATTCCTATTGTATTGTTTGTTGCACCGATGGACGAATTGGAACTGATCAGTACAGAGCATTATGATAATTATGTCAATCAGATAAGCGAAATAGCAGATGAATATGGAATAGAGTTTTATGATTTTAACTTAGTGAAAGAAAAATATCTTCCGATCCACAATGGAGATTATTTTATGGATTCGATGCATTTAAATGTTACAGGAGCAAATATGTTTACTGTATTTTTTGATAAGATCATGTCAGAGGATATTGCAGAGAACAGTAAATATTTTTATGAGTCTTATGATGAAAAGCTTCAGGACCTGCCTCCGGCTGTTTATGGATTATACTATAGAGATTTAATAACTGCAGAAGGAAAAGCGGCTAAAAAGTTCCATGTGGCATCTAACCGAGAAAAGGATATGGAATACAGGATCGTATTGACGCCGAATGATGGAGAACAGTATATGGTGCAGGATTTTACAGAGAATAAAGAATTTTTCGTGGATTCAACTGAAAACGGAATATGTACAATTGTTTCGAGAACGAGAAATAATCCGGATGAGGTGAAGACGTTGGAGGTGTATTACTGATTCTTTTACAATATGGGGAATCACCCAGGGTTATAGTTTGGAATCCATATACTAAAATGGAGTCCAGAATTTTAGTACTGCAAAGGAGCAGATTATGCTGTTTAATTCTTACATTTTTGTGTTACTGTTTCTTCCGGTGACTTTATTTATTTACTTCTTATTTAATCATTTTGGATGCCATAAGATGTCGATCATATTCCTGGCAGCAGCTTCTTTTGTTTTCTATTCTTATAACAGCGTTAAGCTTGCCTGGGTGTTGGTAATAAGTGTCACAGGCAATTTTTTTCTGGCGACGATCATAAAACATTGTTTGCAGAAGCGAATCCGGAAATTGGTTTTAATAGCTGGAATTCTGGCTAATAGCGGGAGCATATTTTATTTTAAGTATTTGAACTTTGTATTGGCCAACTTGAATACTTTGTTTGAAAAAGATTTTATAATGAAGAATATTGTGCTTCCCTTAGGAATAAGCTTTTATACTTTTCAGCAGATTTCTTTTTTGATAGATACTTACCGGGGCGAAACTTCTGATTATTCATTTTGGGAATATACCGCGTTTGTGTCTTTTTTTCCACAGCTGGTCGCAGGTCCTATTGTATTACACAGTGAGATTATCCCACAGTTTAGAGACAAGGCCAAGTGGAGATTTAACCATGATAATTTTGCAAATGGAATTTATGTATTTACCATAGGCTTATCTAAAAAAGTTCTTCTTGCGGATTTATTTGGGTCTGCCGTCACCTGGGGATGGGCAACTATCGATACTTTATCATCAATGGAAATTATAATTGTAATGTTGTCCTATACTTTTCAGATTTATTTTGATTTCAGTGGTTACAGCGATATGGCCGTAGGACTTGGGAAGATGTTTAATATTGAGATTCCTGTCAATTTTCTTTCTCCCTACAAATCGTATTCCATATTGGAATTCTGGAAACGATGGCATATAACTTTAACCAGATTTTTGCGCAACTATGTATATATACCTTTAGGCGGTAATAAAAAAGGTTATGCCAGAACCTATGTTAATATTATAGTGGTATTTCTTTTAAGTGGTATTTGGCATGGAGCGAATTGGACGTTTATACTATGGGGTGTGCTACATGGCCTTGCACAAGTACTGAATCGTATTTTTGAAAAAACATGGAATAACTGCAATCCGGTCTTTCGATGGCTATGCACGTTTTCTTTTATTAATATAATGTGGCTGCTTTTTCGTGCAGACAGCGTAGTGCAGGCTTTGATTCTGATTAAAAGAATATTTGTGATGGATTCTTTGACAATTAGAGCAGAGTTGTATAATTGCTTTTTTTATGCGTTACCTGAAATAGGCTGGATTGTTCAGCACTTCAATCTTTTGTCGTACTTAGCCGCACATATAACGGGATTTTATATGTGGGCAGCTTTGGCAGTAGCAGTGTTTATGTGCTTAAACCTGAATAATCTGCATGACAAAGAATTTAAACCGACTTGGTCAAAGAGTTTGTGCACCCCGATCCTGCTAATTTGGTCTATTGTTTCTCTGGGAAATATGACGACATTTTTATATTTTAATTTTTGATGTCGTTAGTTTGAGGAAGGGATAATTCTGAATTTGAGAGATAAAAATATGAGAAGCTGTGTATTCAACAGAATAGTAGTCGGTTTATCGTTGGTGGAATTGCTGATATTTGGAGGAACACTTCTATATAGAGATCCGTTCTTTCACTACCACGGGCCTATTGATGATGACTACTGTATAGACGGAAAGTACGAGCGATACTATAATGATGGCTTTTTGAAGTATTTTGATTATGACGCTATTATTTTGGGGACGTCTATGTGCAATAATTTTCGGACAAGTACAGTACAAAATCTTTTTGATGTAGATAGCGCAATTAAAGTAAACGCATCGGGGGCATATTTTAATGAGACGAACGGTTATTTACAGATGGCTTTTGGCTACAATAATAGTATTGAACTGATCATAAGGAGCATAGACCTTGATTACCTGACATGCGAGAAGGATGAGGAATCCATGTATGCCCAGGAAGCGTATTATCTTAGAGACAGTAATGTTTGGAATGATGTTAATTATGTATTGAATAAAAAAGTAATGTTGGAGATCTTTAATCCAAGTATGACTGATTGGGATGAATATTCAAGTTGGAATCAAGTACCTGTCGGCAGAGATATTGTGCTGAAAGGTTCTGAACCATATCCTGCAACAGCTCCGTTACAAAGCAAGATAGATGATGAGATTTATCAGACAATTTCCGGGAATATCAGCCAAAACATTGTTGATATTATGAAAGAAAATTCAGATACGGAATTTTATCTTTTTTTCACGCCGTACAGCATATGCGCGTGGGGAGATTGGTTGTATGCGGGTGAAGTGGAAATACAGATCCAGGCACAGAAAATTGCGATCGAGCAAATATTACAGTGCGATAATGCGCATTTATTTTCGTTATGCAATAATTTTTCCATGGTCTGCGACCTTGATAATTATATTGATAAGCGGCATTATGTTGGCAAGATTAATGAAGAAATATTATATTGTATGTATCGGGGAGATTATGAGATCACACTTGAAAATTATCAAGAATATTTGGATGAGATTGAAACTTTTTATATAGAGTATCCATATAGCAGTCTATAGAAACGACAGGCCTTCAAGAGTTTCCGAGACCGTTCTGTTTTTGTAGATCACAGGTTTTTATGTATGAGGGGCATGCCTGCAGATGATGTAGTAGTGAGACTGAGTGCTTTTTATATTTATTATTACTATAAACTACGTTGATTGTAAGGGAAAAGCGAAAAAGCCCACTTTAGATTTAAGGGATACTATAACAGGGGAAATACATGGGGAAGAAGCATAAGAAATCAAAAAGTAAAAAACATAAGCGAAATGCAGCCAGAAAAATACAGGAAAACAGACCCGTTCCACAAGAAACAAAACAGAAAACAAAGCGTGTCGTTAAAGTAGATAAAGGGAAACCAGAGAGAACGGAAACAAAGCGGCCGGGTATCAATATGACAAGGGAAACTTATATTTGGCTCTGTATTTCTTTGATTTTTCTGGCAGGGATTTCTTTTCTTTGGATTGGTTTCAGGTTCTCCTATCATATTGAACCAAAAGAAATTGTGAACTGGAATGAGATCGGACCAACAATCGCCATAGCATGCGATAGACCGTTTCAAGGCATAGATGTGAATTGTTATACAGAGGAGAATGGAAGAACAAGGCTTGTAATAAGAATAATGAACAGTGAAGAAACCGTGCAGGAATTTTTGGCGGCAGAAGACGGCATAGAAGGGATGGAACAATTAAGGGAGGAAGCCCAGGCGTATAACAGTGCAATAAACGGCCAGGAGGAGGGGCATGTGTGGATAGAATTGTCGGCAGGAAAAGCTCCGGTAAAATGGAAAATAGACAGTCAAATGGATACCGTGGAAAATTATGATATAGCAACAGACAGCACGGTTGGAAAATATAAAATGATAAAATCAAAAGAATTGGAGGGACATGCTTATCGTACGGCATTTAGAATGGCATATGATGCAAATTACGGGAGTATAGCAGAGATAGAATTTTTTCTACCGGAAGGACATGCCATGTACAGTGTAAATGGAATCTGCCGGCCGATATTGCCGTGTGTTGGAAAATGGTATGGAGAAGTACAGTCTGATAACGAAACAGATAATTTGCTGCTTCAAGTGGTACGGGAGTATCAGGACATTGACATAGACAGTCAGGATTGGTTGAAATTGAAAATAAACGATGCACCTATGTATTATCCGTTGCTTAAGATTCATGCAAGTTATATTTCTGAATCATGGATCAGGGAGGATGATATGGTGTTTGAGCTGGCCAGTCCTGAGCCGGAGGTGGAATATCCGACCGTACAGTGGTCGGCATACGATAATATCAGTCCGATGGTGCAGCTGCATGACAGGAAATGGGAACAGAGAGTGCTGCGAAACAATTTGTTGGGCGGTATTTTTGTTGGATTGGGAATTAATGTGCTTTGTATACTTCCGGGGGTGATACATGAAAAAAAGGAAAACGATGATAATAGGAAAAAGAACAGGTAGAAAAAGAGGCTGGTTCACGGCTTGGCGAAAGCGAAATAAGGCAGGATGGCTGTTGATAAGTATTGTGTTGATCATAGCCGGAACTGTTCTGAGCTTTGGTGTGGAATTTCCGAAAAACAGGCCAGAGACGGAGATGAGTAACTTTGTCATATATATTGCCGCGGAAAGATATCTTGCAGATATAGAGGTATCATGCATTGTGGAGAAAGAAGGGGATATCGTTCTGCAAGTAGGGGCAGGCTCAGAGCTGGAAGAACCTGTGCGGGTATGGATTTTTGCTATAGGTATTCTGAATCCATTCGAATGGGAAATCGTACAGGGAATAGATAATGTTGTGATTGAATCAGTCTTCAGTGACGGTGAACAGATAGATGAAGAGGATACATTGATGCTTTATGCTCATGGAGTCCGTCTTTTTGAGTCGCAAAAGAGCGGAAAGCGGAAGGGGACATCAAGAGAGGATTTGAGCCCGGTTTATAATGAATTCTTTACAACCGTGATTGAGCCCCGGGAAATAAATTACTATATGGCATTCCGGGTGGAATCAGAATACATGGAAAAACGGCAGTATGGAAAGACGGAGATAAAAATACCATGGATCACTTCCTTACGTGATTCTCCGATTTATCGAACAGGCGCCGGTGAAATAAATACGATGCTGCAAACAGAAGGAGTGGATGCCTTTAAGTATCTGTACAGTAACTGTACGATAGATGGAAATGAGGTAATGGAGCCGAAGCTGCATGTATTTGCGATGTATTTAGGTGATTATTGCAAAAGGTTTGATTATGTCATAGACGAAATAGTACCAGATCCTGAACAGGTATATCCATGTATTATTTGGGAGGAAGAGACCCAACTGGTTCCGAAAGTAGTATTTCAGGACTTGAATTATGATGGGTGCGGTTTTCTCCAAAACTGGATTGGAGGTATACTGATCGCAGTAGGGAGCGGTCTTGCTGTGGTTCCGATCTCAGAATGGCTTGATCGTCTTAAAAATGCAAAAGAAATCGTTCTTTCATTGCCATGGGACCATTGATGATGACCGTTGTATAGACAGAAAGTAGAGAGATGCTATAATGATGGCTTTTAACTATAATAATGGAATTGATCTTCCGGAGAGTTTGTCCTGGGTTCCCTGAATCTGCTGGATTTTTCTCGTGTATCATGATACAATGCGTCAGGAAAGTTTTGTTGCACGCTCTGCGCTGAGCGTGCACGTGATTCAACTTACCTACATGTGAGCACATGTGCAGGTATGTATTGATACTTGCATTGTATTTCTCATAGAAATTTTTGTCTGAGAAGATATGGAAGTTGGAGTATTTGTAGAGCAGATAAATGGAGGATAGTGTGATAAGGAGCAGAGAAATGTCCCGCCGACAAATAAAATTTTCGATCATAACGGTCTGCTTAAATGCGGAAAATACCATTTTAGAGACGCTTCGTTCCGTAAAATGTCAGCTTTTTTGCAATTACGAATATATAATATGGGATGGGAAATCGCAGGATGATACCGTGAAGATCATTAGGGAGAATGCCGGAGACGATCATGTGATGGTCATTTCAGAGAAGGACAGCGGTCTGTACAATGCCATGAACAGAGCATTGCAAAAGTGTACAGGAGACTATGTGCTGTTTTTGAACAGCGGCGATACTTTTGCAGATGAAAAGGTATTGTTTGACGTGGCGGAATGGATAAAAAAGGATGATGCGCGGGCTGATCTCTATTTTGGGAATGTACTGCGTAAGAGAGAAGAAGGCGATATATTGGAGCGGTATCGTGGTAGGGCGATCGTTATGCGTCTCCTGCTTGCCGGCCGTATGCCATGCCATCAGTCCATATTTACACGGGCGGAGCTTATGAAAAAATATGGTTTTGACGAAAGCTATTCTATTACGGCTGACTATAATTTTTTGATGAAATGCTATAAGAATAAGCATGCTATTCGGTATATTGACCGGGTGATCAGCAAATTTGACTGTACAGCGGGAATTAGCTCACAGGATGAGAACCTGAATGAGATGCGGAGGCAGGATGACAGAAGCATGAAGGAGTTGTATCCGATATGGTTTTATATACTTAAACCGGTAAAATGGGCCGGACGGCGGTTAAAGGATTTTGTAAAATGATCTATAAGGCAGAGCGCACGAAAACTACAGGAAACATCGGCTTTGAGAGTATTGTTACATAGCGGGATTCAGGCGGTGGGGCGACAGAATTTCCGTACAAAAGCCACGATTGGATGTACAGCTACAGCCAGAAGCAGAGTAGTAGTGATGACAAAAGGCATTCGAATCATGTAATTCCAACCATAGGATTCTGCAAAACGGATACAGACAAACTGCGACAGGTAAATTTCGGTTGCATATTTACACAGAAAACGTGCAACAGGATTGCTCCCCAACGTAAAATAGCTACAGCCGTAAAAGGTGATCATGACAGCCGCCAGACATAACGCGTTGCGCATAAAAACGATACTCAGCATGTTTTCGGGTTGGATCAGCAGGCAGCAAAGACCGAAAGCGCTGAGAAATGCGGTTAAAAGAATACTTTTGCTGGAAGATAGAAACTTTATCACCCGCGGAAAGTATTCACCAAATAATAATCCGGCCGGAAAAGCAAAGGTACTTGCCACATAAGCCTCCCAAAATCCGTGTTTATACATGGTGACAGAGAGGAAGAGCGTAATGACGCTGACAAGTAATATGCGAAATCGGGGTATAAACTTATACACGCAGAAAAAGATAAGATAAAACCCAATCAGTTCCCATATATACCAGTTTGTAGTAAGCAGATATGCCCAGCGAATGTTGTGTGAAATGTAAATCAAATCGTTTGGACAGATTGCATCAATAACCATACCGATAAGAAAGAAGACTATGGAAAGGATGAAAAGATAAACCGGTTTTGAAAGCAGGAAACCGAAATTAAGATAATTTTTCTTACGCTCGAAGGAGATAACCATTCCATATGCAGAAACAAAGTAGAAAAAGGCAACAGAACAGATCATAAATTTCCCCAATGGAAAAAGTATCGTATGTTCATATCTCACGACATGTCCTATTACGATTTCTAAGGCAAAGAGACCACGCAGTGCATTGAAATTCTGCAGGCAGGATTCACGTGTCATTGTATTTGTCGGACGTTTCTGACATCCCCACAAGAGCAGGACAATAATGGTCAGTAAGACGAATAATGAAAATATAAGTGAACTCATAATAAATGTCCCTTCTTCGAAATAGTTGTATTTGATATAATATTACCATATTTTCAAACTATTTACTATACGAGAATCTTCCGGGTTTGCGTCAAGTGGCAGTTGTCGCAGACTTTCTGTTCCAGCATCTTGAAAGGCAGCACATTTTCCTCTATAATTGTTTTAAATCAAAAAGAGAAGCAGAAAAAGAATGAAACAATTATCGGACAGCCATGCTCGCAGCGGCTTAAAGAGTACATGTTATTTACGGCTGAAAATAATAATGTATCCAAATAGACTACATAAATAGGAAAGCGAAGGGATTCAATGGGAGGAAGCAGGATAGGGAAGGTGCCATCAGTTGAAATTATTAGGAGTTTGATAATATCTGTCACGCTCTGCATTCTGCTGAGTGCCTGCTCAGGCGCTCAAAAAGAGGACGAGTCTTTTACCGGGACTGAAGGTGTACAGAATAATGCAAATACCAGGGACGTAGAACCAATCAAAGAAGAAAAAGCAATATCCCGGGAAGCAATGCAGGAATCCGTGATACAAGAAGAAACGAAAGCAGCAGACATTTCAGAAGAACCTGAAAATATCAGAATCCTGAGGGAATTCTATAATGCCAATTGTCTGGGTAAGGTTGGAAAGGTTTGCTTTGTGGATCTGACAGGTGATGGCGAAGATGAAATGATAGTATTAGAAAAGGACACGGACAGGGTAGATGCAGGCAGTTTATGGCAGGAGCAGAAAATGGGCCTGTCAATTTACCAATATGTGCAGAGTGGGGTCGAAGAAATATACCATGCTTCAGGAGAGAAAGAGATGTTCGGGGATATGATTTCTGCAACGGGAACCAACTATTATTTGTGCATAGAGGATGAGAAAGCGGAGATTGTTCTGGAACAGTGTGCCGATTCGGAGGAACGGGTATCGGTCGAAAAATTGCGGTTTGAGAATAGTGACACAACAAAGGCCGGTTCTGCCGTAATGTCACAGGAGGAATTCAAGGAGAAACGGAAACGTAGTATTCTGCTTCTTGATTCGTTTACCGCAATGACACCTGCATGGGATATCAAACAGGAATTAAGCGGATATCAGGATATTTTGGACTGCAAAAGAGAGATTGCAGATGTGATCAAAATTGCGGAAGCGGCGGAGGAAACGGTATTGGATTATTCTGTTATTGCTGCTGAAGATGATCAATGCATCTTTGCAGTCACGGGGGTGATACGGAACTGTCAGGCAGACAAAGAATATCAGGCGGACAGTTATGAAGGGGTACTGTCGGTCTGGGCGTCGTATGACGGACAGGCCAAGAAATTGGACGACAGCTATAACGCTGAGGAGGAAGGCTATTGGATTGGAAGTGAATTATATCAGGTTGGTGGAGATCAGCATTATTTTTTTATAACAGGATTGGGAGGAAGCAGCTATATAACGTATGCGCAGCGTAAATATTGTTTTGAGGATCGCGAACCACATAGGATAGAAGACAATCATATAGTGAAAAAAGATGAAAACGGAAAAGCGCAAATGAAACTGTATCATAATGTGGAGGAACTAAATGGAAATTATTTAACTGACGCTTTTGACGCTGAAATTATGGCGGTGGATTGCGTAGATGTAGTTTATCAGGATCATCAGTATACGGAATATGCTGCAGAAATCGTAGAAGGCGATACTTTGGAGAAGTATGACAACTTCGGCGATATCCTGCAGCTGATAGAGGAAGCGTTTCAGGAGTGTTATTGCATAGGAGAAGCGCCGGCATATTTATATGGTATGATGGATTATTGTGTTCAGAGAACGGAACTGGATCATGTCAGAAAAACTGCAAATGATGTGTTTTATTTAAATTACAAAGTATATGGTCGACGGTTAGGGTGGAACAGCGTTGATTTTTTTGATGAATATTCAGAGGAATGCGATGTGTGGGCTTATGCAGTTGTAGAAACAGTCGGAAATCAGTTGGAATTTAAGAGGATTGTTTTCGGACAAAAGAGAGAATTTAGTACAGCTGGAAGATAACATTGTCGAAAGTGCATAGTGGATAGTGGAGACAGGTAAAAAATATGATGAACAGAAAAAAATATATTGAAAATATCATTTATAGCCTATCAGTGCTTCAGACAGAGTTATCGATGCACACTTCTGTTGGTTTGTACGATGATAATATTATTGCGGAAGATTTTTTCTGCGGTTTCCTGAATCTTATTTATGGCTGTGAACTCAGCAACTTAAATATCGAACAGCGGAATACAGCGGCAATCGACTTGGGTGATGCTCACAGCAGGATTGCAATACAGGTTACGATTACTGGCAGCAGAGAGAAAATACAAGGTACGGTTGACAAGTTCATAGCCCATGAACTCTATAAGAAGTATGATTCTTTAAAGATGCTGTTTTTAGGAGATGTTCCAAAAGTGAAGAAGCCGATTAACACAAGGGGCTTTTTTGTGTTTGATAAAAAGACAGATATTTTAAGCATAAAGAGTTTAGTGAGAGACATTAGAAAACTGGATACAGAGCAGTTGAAGCGTCTGGAAGCCTATTTGAAAGAGGAACTGGAAGTGACGGATGGCAAAAGGGGCAGGAGAAAAGGCCGTGTCATTACAGTTGTTTTGGGCATACTTATTGCAGGACTGACAGCGCCATTTTTTATCAGATACATAAATGTGAGAGTAAATATGCCGAGCGCAAATGTGTATACTGCCAGGGTATTGCCTTATAGAGAGGCCGGATATTATTCTTCAGCGGAAGAAGTTCCGGCTGTTATGAGTACGGATCTGGAAACGGACAAGGCATTTTCGATTCTAAGCTTTGCTCGCAATTATGGGGAAAGAGATTCTGTGATAGAAGAGGTGTATTGTGATATTCTGCAGCTGCAGCCAATTGAAGAGGCGGTGATCCGTTTAGATGCAGATATTATTGATAATACATGGAAGCTCTATGTATATAATAATGGATGGGGTGGCGCAGACCGCATTTACGTGGAGGATATTGCGATTCAATGGGGTTACAGTGAGGATAAAGAGCCGTTTGATGTTATTGCATCGGATATCTATATAATGGAAGAGCAGGATATTGAACCGGCAGAGGCAATGTTAGCGGCAGAGTATAGACTGGATGATGAAAAGTATCAAGAACACTGTGCGGATAAAGGCGTAGAATTTGCTGAAATTTTGGTTGGAGTGACTGATGGAGATAATGTATATGATCTACAGCTTGTCTTACGGTGCAGTGATGGGAACTTTTTTCTGGATTACGGTGGAGTGGGCGACTATGAACCTTGGATCACATTATTTGCAATCCTGGATGTAGACAGTAATCCGCAAAGGATTACGTTTACCGGCCCGGATTCCACGCCGGTGGTGGGAGATACTCTGCGGATCGAGACCGTGATCGCACCGACTAAATCCTGTGAAGTAGAGTGCAGAAATGTCTTTTCGATAAATGGTAAGTCTCAGCAGACAGATGTCTGGAACGTCAGGGTGAATGTACCGGTCTTTCAAGATGGGGCAGTTGGTATGACTGGAATGTTGACAAGAGAATTGGCACAGATGGATGAATACGATGAATATTTTGCAGATCGTATCATACAGAAATATCTGTATGAGCCGGAGAGTATTAGAGAAGCATATCAGATATCTGATTGAAATCTTTGTGATGCGGCGGGCAGTGTCGGGGAGACGAGATGGAAAGAAAAGAACTCATATTTGCAGGTTTAATGCTTGGTATTATGATTTGCCTCAGTGGCTGTGGAAGAGGAAAAGATCCGGTAGAACTTCTTAGCTTTCGGGCGGCTTTCCCGGCATATGACAGGGGTGATATAGCACTTTACATAGATTTGCGGAATCAGGATAAACAAAGAAGCGTAGACGGTGTGTGTTTGGAGATGGTCTGTAATGAGAATGGGCCGGTTTTTCAATGCTGGCTCATGGAACCGGAGGGGATTTTGCCGGCGATGCATAACCGGCGGACCATGATCATGCTGGAGCGGGGAGAATTGCCGGAGACGGAAATTCATTCTCTGACAGCATCGCTGCGGCAGGTCAACTTTACAGACGGTTCAAACTGGACGAAGGAAGAGAAGACGTTTCCTCTGACAGCAGAGATGAATGAAGAGAAAGGGACAGGCATATTCCCAGTCAGACTGAATGAAACGGTTTTTTTCGAAGATTCAGCGGAACCGGGTATGTTGGACCCGATTCGGTTTCAAATAGACTGGACAAATCTTTCTGAGGAGAGTAGCATCCTGTCAGTAGTGTATCAGATCAAAGCCAGGACAGCAGCTGGATCGGTTATATTGGTGGGAGAGGAAGCTGAACTGTATATTTCAGAATGCTATGCGGATCAGTTGGAATGGATCGCACCGGGTATGAACAATAAGGTAGTCACTCATTCTGTTTTTGATTATGAATTTATGAAAACGTGGAGGGAGAAAGGGGCTGCAATTTATGAGATTGCCGTCACCAGAGTGGTTGATTCTACAGGGACTGTATGGGAAAATCCATATCCCGAGGAGAAAATAGAATCGGTTCTGTGTGGAAAAAAGGGATATGCTTTTCAGGAAGTGTGTTCGAATGAATCTGTTTTAGAACTGACAGACTACATTGCGGAGCGGGCAAAACAGTATGGAATCAATATGGGAGAACCGCAGGTTTTTGTCAATGAATGGAATTATTGTATTTTGCGATATGACAATACTGATATTAGGCCACTTACCAATGATTTTTGACGCAAAATGGCAAAATTTCTGCGTAAGAAAAATACCTATGCCAATGCCGGTACAAGCACAAGGTTCCTAACAGTAAGTCCTGCGGCAATGATTTCTTTTCCGTAAGCTGTAGCAAAGTATTTATAAGTACCCTGTGCCCGCTCGATGATTCCATGGAGACGGAGCCGTTTAAAGATTCGGGACATGGCTGACGGACTGATATTTTCAAAATGCTGGCGGATATCCTTTCCCTGCATTCCAAAAGTCATGTATTCGCCCCGGCTAATAGCTTCCAGCACCTGCAGGTCACGCTCCGCAAAGAAATTCAGTCCGCGGTAAGAGCGCCCCTTGTCCACAACGGAATCGGTAACCTTTGTAAGGTTTTCCTTCCCGCCACTGTGGTCATCAAAGGATGAGATAAATTCCAGGTATCGGTAGTTTGCTGCTTTCATAATCGTGAACAGCTGATAAAGGCTATAAATGCTTTTTTTCAATGGAGCCTTTTGTTCCGATGAGCTGCCGTCCCTGTGCTCCACTTTTCGTTTTACCCGGAAAGCCCCAATGTTATTGCAGGTGCTTTCTATCCGTAAGACATGGCCAAACTTATCATACATTTTGATCGATACATCACCCATATGGTGTTTGATCCTCGTTCCGAGAATGCGCTGGTTATAGTTGGTGCCGATTTCTTTCTTACAGTTATAGGTAATACGCTGTCCCAAGAAGGTGGCGATGTTGTCCGGCTTTACCGTAAAGATCGCCGTCCGGATAATCTCGTCATAAAGTGGTTCCAGGTCACCCGGCTGTTTGAACATGATGTCTGTTGCGCACTCGATCTGCTGGACAGTCCATGTGTAGCCGAGACCGAGTGTTTCAGGGGCTGGAGAGTAGCGTTTTGCGAAAGCATCCAAAACCTTATGGAGGTCTTCCGGGTTGATCCTGTCAGAGAGCTTTTGGGCGGCTTCCACATCTGAGATTTCCAGGAAAGCATTATCGTGCATGCGGTAAGTGATTTCTTTCTTCTGCAGTTTACTGGCAAGGAGATTGTGTCCGTTCATATAGAACTGCAGACGGAAAGGCGCCCAGGTAGGGACACGGAGGTAACAGAGCCCAAGTTCTTTGTCAATGAAATAGAAGTAATAGTGGAGGCATTTGCTCTGGTCAAATTTAAGGAATGTCTTCCCCGTGGCCTTGTCATGCCATGGCTTATAAGTATTGCACTGTTCCATGGCAGAAAAGATGTGGACCAGCCCTTCGGTCTTTCCGGTTTTCTGGATGATTTCCTGAATCCGGTCATCCTTGCGGAAAGCACGCAGTTTACGGATGAACTCAATTTCAATGCCATTTTCATCTGCAATACGCTGGGCGTTTGTACGAACCTGTTCTGTAAGGGGCTGGGAGAAATTTGAAAAATCAAAAATACGGATGTTGTTGGCATTCAGGTAGCCGGTCATGCCTTCGGCATGGCTCCATCCGGGGATATATCCCTGGATGATCATACGGTCATAGCAAGTGATCGTACCATAAATCTTGTCAGCGTATTTATCCATAAGTAACTCAAACTTCGCACATAGATTTTAGCTATGCACCTTGAAAATTCAATATCTGGCAATGATTTAATTATCAAAGAAC